>Ga0213839_1000242_pt1 | contig 99551 bp, 100 predicted proteins | sample SWPATP21_FD_160075 | JGI IMG/M metagenome (GOLD analysis project Ga0213839, IMG submission 160075) | Coastal seawater microbial communities from Marineland, Florida, United States - SWPA TP2 #1 | ecosystem: Environmental > Aquatic > Marine > Coastal | place: USA: Florida | collected 2016-08-14
CAGGCTGACTCTGGTGATAGGTAAGGGTGACATTGACCAAAATGTTCAAAATCTCAGCATCCTTGCTCGTGAGATCAAAGATCTCTATCCCATCACCGTCGTTATCGCATATGAAATAATCACTGATAGGATCTGTAATGGCTGGGGAATCATTAACCACCAGGTCGAGCGGAACTATATTAAAGCAGTCCGGATTATTAATATTCTCAACCCGCGCATACACTGTTTGGAATCCTTGAACTGTATTCGTATAAGGACTGGCAAGTGGGAAGGTACCGGCCTGAGCATTGGCAAAACTGAAATGATAACTTACAACAGCATTAGGGTTTCCTCCTGTTATCTCAAGGTCCTTGGAGGTAAGATCGAATTCGGCAAAGCCGTCGTTTGGAATATCGTCACATACCTCGTATGGCGTAGGAACATTGGCTGGTGGAGCTTCGAATATATCTACCACAAAACTATCGGTTGCATAACAAGTGGGAGTAGCATTGTTTTCAACTCTTACAAAAATAGTTTCCGAAGGAGCCGTAACATCATAAGGATTGGGATGCGGATTTGTATTCGCATCTGCATCGGCCTGTGTTGGGTGATAGGACACACTATACAGACTGGGGCTCTGCCCGTTTAATGCTTCAGGGTTCTTCAGTAGAACAAGATCAAGAGTAACTATACCATTAGCATCATCATCACAGGTAACAATATCGGTCATTGGCCCTGCCATAGCGGGCTGAAATTGAATGATAAAATCGTCCACATCAAAACAGGTTCCTGTGAGGTCTTCTATTCTAACCCAAATAGTCTCCACAGGTGGAGTTGCAATAGGATAGGCAGTCGGAGTAGCTATAGGATTTGCTCCAGTATTGGCATCGGCCATGGAGTTGTGATACGTTATATTGAAATTAGCAGGATTTTGTCCTCCCAAAACAACCGCATCATTCTGGGTAAGATCGAAAATCCCCATATTTACACCATCATCACATATAAACAGATCATCAGCCGGGTTCGCAACGGGCTGAAATAAGAAATCGATCTGTACGGAGTCTCCGGTAATACATGTGGGATCAAGTGGATCGAATACTTCTACAGAGTAAACTCCCGAATTAGGAGCCATTGCCGTAAACGTATCATCGTTTACCGTAGAAGGTCCTTGAGATATCCCATCTATAAACCATTCATAGGACAAATCTGGGATTCCCGGATTTGCATTTAAAATAATATCATTGGAGCTGCAGGTTGTAACATCCGGTCCCAGGTCTATTGTAAAGGGCGCCGTTGAAGTTACATCGACAAAATCGGACAACGTAACCATATCACCATTACAGGTGTTGGTCCAGGTAACTCTGGCTTCGAAAGTTTCGGTTCCAGTAACGCATACATTTATAGTTGGGCTGTTTGAAATTAAAGTCCCGGTACTATCATACCAGCCAAACACATAGGTTGGAGGGCCAGTAGGTGCAAAACTCCATGCTTCGTTTGAAGTTGTCCATGGAGAATCGGAAGTATTTCGTCCGGGTGGAACATATGCTGTATCTCCTGCATCGTTCTGAATTCCTATTGCTGCGTTACCACTATTCCAAGTACTACAGGTTGGTTTATCCTGTATATATATTTCCACAACATTGGAAAACTCATAAAATACAGCCATATGGGTTGCCAGTAACGAATTACACGAACTCGAAAACATTGGCACTTCGTAATAAGATACTACAAGAACCCTGTTGGGGAAAGTTCCCAACACTTCGTAACCAATTTCTTCAGTTGTTGAAGCAGACGGATCTATATCGTGTACCGGTGTGAAGACGTTTGCTTCTCCAAGTGTGGGGTTGGTGTTGTTTGGCAGATCTTGTGTAAATGCCCAGGCATTGGTTGTGTCGAGTGGATCTACATCGAAACGTATCACACCATTAGACCCTACCTGGAACTCGGTCTCCAGATCGCCAAAGAAACAAAAATCGAAAGGCAAGGTATCTACAGAAGACCAGGCGTCGTCGATATTTGGGTTTAGTGAGTTCGCCAGCCCGTTAAAAGGGAACGGCGGATTGTAAGGAATCGAACTAACACTATATGTTAATCCGGAGGTATCGAAGGTTTGCAGGAAGGTAGCAGTAATGTCTGCACAGCCTCCAACGGCACAGTCGGCAGTTACATCAGGGCCAGCGTCAACAAATAACGATCCGGGACCCTGAGCGTTCAGGTTCAGGTTAAAACATAGCAATGCCAGAAGCAAAAGCAGATTAATGGGGATTCTCTTTTTCATCGGTAATAGGGGTATAAGGCCTGAAAATTAAGAAAATTTTAGGAAATTGTTAATCTAATGAGGTTAAAATACTAAGAAGCTGCTTTTCATAGCATGTACCGAATACCTATCTTTGCAGTTCGTTAATAATAAAAAGCGTATGGATTTGGAGAAACAACTCAGAGAAATTGAGGCCATGGGGAACGACCATGTGGGCTCTTCTACGGATACTCCGTTACGGTCTGATGCCTTTGAGTTAAGTGATATTGAAAAGATAGCAAAGATCAAGGAAGACGTCCGGAATATAATGAACACCCTTGGGTTAGACCTCACAGACGATAGTTTGAAAGGAACCCCTACCCGAGTAGCAAAAATGTTCGTTCAGGAGATCTTCGGCGGCCTTCATCCCGATAGAAAACCTAAAGCTTCCACCTTTGAAAATAAATATAAATATGGTGAAATGCTGGTGGAAAAGAATATCACCTTGTATTCTACTTGTGAACACCACCTATTACCTATTGTTGGAAAGGCACACATAGCATATATTTCGAATGGTACAGTTGTGGGTTTATCAAAAATGAACCGTATCGTGGATTACTTCGCTAAACGCCCGCAGGTACAGGAACGGCTAACTATGCAGATCGTGGAAGAACTACAACATATTCTGCAAACCAAAGACGTTGCCTGTGTGATAGACGCCAAGCATTTGTGCGTTAATTCCCGTGGAATCCGTGATATCGACAGTAGTACAGTTACCAGTGAATTCGGAGGAAAATTCAAAGATCCGAATGTAAGGCGAGATTTTCTCGATTATATTAATTTAGACACCGAATTTTAAGGGTAGATTCTGAAGTAATTTCCAGTTTTAATTGAATGCGATCGAAATGAAGCTATACGAAGAACAGGAATTGTTCATTTACAATTCTCTTTCCAAAAAGAAGGAAAAATTTACTCCAATACATGAAGGTGCTGTGGGAATGTATGTATGCGGACCTACAGTATACAGTAATGTACACATGGGGAATTGCCGGACTTTTCTTTCTTTCGACCTGGTTTTTCGATATCTGAAGCATTTAGGTTTTAAGGTAAGATACGTTCGGAATATCACAGATGCCGGCCATCTGGAAAACGACGGTGAGAGTGGAGAAGATCCTATCTTGAAAAAGGCCCGGATCGAACAATTGGAACCCATGGAAGTGGTGCAGAAATATTCGGTGGATTTTCATAATGTTATGGCCCGGTTCAACGCCCACCCACCTAGTATTGAACCAACAGCTACAGGGCATATTATTGAACAAATACGTATTGTTGAAAAGATAATTGCTGAAGGATACGCCTATGAGACCAACGGCTCGGTGTATTTCGATGTGATGAAGTTTAACACCGATCATGAATACGGCAAGTTAAGCGGAAGGCAGTTGGAAGACATGATCACGAACACCCGTGAACTTGCATCCCAGAGTGAAAAGAAGAATCCGCAGGATTTTGCATTATGGAAAAAAGCCGAACCCCAGCATATAATGCGCTGGCCGTCTCCGTGGAGTGATGGTTTTCCCGGTTGGCATCTAGAATGTACTGCCATGAGTACCAAATATCTTGGTAATAATTTCGATATTCATGGAGGGGGAATGGACCTGAAATTTCCACACCACGAATGTGAGATTGCGCAGGCAGAGGCATCAAATAATATAAATCCTGTAAACTATTGGATGCACGCCAACATGCTTACACTTAACGGTAAGAAAATGGCAAAATCCACAGGAAACAACATTTTGCCTAATGAGTTGTTCTCCGGAGAAAATGATGTGTTAAGTAAGGCTTTTGCGCCCACTGTGGCAAAGTTTTTTATGTACCAAGCGCATTACCGTAGTATCCTGGATTTTTCGAACGATGCTCTTGAGGCTTCAGAAAAAGGTTATAACCGGTTGATGGACGCTTATCGAAACTTGGAGGATATGCCCACTTCAAACAGCAGTTCCTTTAATGTTTCTGAATGGCGACAATCTTGCTATGTCGCTATGAACGATGATTTCAATAGCCCCATTCTTATCGCGCAACTTTTCGAGGCTGCTAAACAGATCAATGCGATAAAGGAAGGAAACGCGACCATCACCGAAGCAGATCTGAAGCTACTCAACAAGACGATGCACGATTTTATCTTCGATGTGCTGGGGCTACTTGATATCGCTTCAGAAGGAAATAGTGAAACAAATAAACTATCGGGAACCATCGACCTTCTTATAGAACTTCGCAATAAGGCAAGAGCCGAAAAGGATTTTGGAACGAGTGACCGTATTAGAGATGAATTACAGGAAATTGGTATTCAGCTTAAGGACGGTAAAGATGGGACGACTTACTCCCTGAATTAAATCTAAATTACTGTTCTACAGTTTAATTTCTAAGGTGATGAAGAAAATTCTAATTTATCCTTTTATCTTATTAATACGAGGATATCAACGTTTTATATCACCTATTTTTCCATCCAGCTGCCGCTATACCCCTACCTGCTCTCAATACACTGTAGAAGCGTTGGAGCGACACGGACTTCTAAAAGGAGGATGGCTATCTGCCAAACGGATTATAAGTTGTAATCCCTGGGGCGGAAGCGGCTACGATCCGGTTCCTGATTCTGAAAAAGAATAAGGAATTATTAACGAGGTTTAGCATTGTCTTTTCTATATTTACACTACATTTTCTAATTCCGAAATATGCACTTCCTGAGTTTTACATGGAACCCGATCGAAGGTATCGACCTTGGGTTTTTCATGATTCGTTTCTATAGTTTATCCTATGTGATCGCCTTTATTGTAGGCTGGTTTATTATGAAACGATTTTTTAAGAATGAAAACATATCCATGGAAAAACTGGACAGTTTGTTCATTTATATGGTGGTTGCCATTCTGGTTGGCGCGCGCCTGGGCCATGTAATTTTCTACGAACCTGAGACCATACTCGAGGACCCTCTCTCTGTAATTCTCCCATTTAAAACCGTACCAGAATTCGAATTTACAGGCTTCCGCGGTCTAGCGAGTCACGGTGCTGCGATCGGGATCATTATTGCCTTGATCTATTACAACAGGAAAAAACTAAAATTTCCTGTCTTGTGGATCTTCGATCGAGTGGTGATCACCGTTTCTATAGGGGCAGTATTTGTGCGCCTGGGTAATTTTATGAATTCTGAAATCGTTGGACGTCCGGTAGGTGATTCCCCTCTGGGAGTTCGGTTAGTGCGCAATGCAGACGATATGCACCCACAAACGGCGATGAAATTAACAGGCCTGAACGATCCAAACGCTGCTTATAACGCCATTGCAAACGATCCTAAATTTGCAGAGATACTCGAAAGTATTCCCTATCGACATGCAACACAGTTATACGAAGCCACCGGTTACTTGATCACCTTCCTGATACTTTGGTACATTTATTGGAAAACTTCGAAAAAAGAAAATCTGGGATACATATTTGGTTGGTTTCTTATCCTGCTTTTTTCTACCCGCGTGATCGTGGAGTTCTTTAAGGAAGCACAGGTGGATGAAAGGGCTGAATGGTTCCTCAATACCGGACAATGGTTAAGTATACCCTTTATAATTGCCGGGATATTTATTCTATTACAATCGAAAAACAAGAAATTTACGCCATGAGAATAATAGTATTGGCAGCGGCTGTTCTTGCCGCTATCCTTACAACAAATAGTTGTAAAGAAACCCAGGAAAAACAATCACTAACTAAAGAAGTAAGCTTTAAGAAGGAGGGTGAGCTATCACTTATGAAAGCCGAAACAGACTCTGTTGTGGCAACCCTTGATATAGAGATCGCAGATGATGCCTACGAAACTGAAACCGGGCTGATGTATCGAAAAAGCATGCAGGATGACCGGGGCATGTTGTTTGTTTTTGATGATGAGATACGTCGTTCTTTCTATATGAAAAATACCGAATTCGCGTTGGATATCATTTTTATAAACAGTAAGAATGAGATCGTGAGTATTCAGAAGAATGCCCAACCTCTAGATCAAACTTCATTGCCATCGGAAGCACCGGCCATGTTGGTTTTGGAAGTTAATGCAGGGCTTAGCGATCAATGGACACTTGAACCCGGCGATAAGATACGGTGGCGGGTTATCAATTAGCCTGCTGGCAGAAATAAAAAAACCCACTGTAAATAAGTGGGTTTTTATTTTATATAAATTCCGAAAATTATTTCTTTTCGTTTTCCTCTTCTTCGTCTTTCTTATCACTAAGGTCGATCCCTCGTTTTTTAACCGTATCGAAAAATACCGGTGTCGCAATGAACAGAGATGAGTAAGTACCCACTACCACCCCAACTATTAGAGCGAAGATCAATCCACGGATAGATTCGGCTCCCAGTAAGAAGATGGTTAATAACACTATGAGTGTTGTCATGGAGGTATTTAACGTTCGACTTAACGTACTGTTAAGCGCACTGTTGATTATCTTATTCATTTTCCAGCTACCATGCTCATTAAAGAATTCACGAATACGGTCGAATACAACCACCGTGTCATTTAACGAGTAACCAATAACAGTTAGAATTGCCGCGATGAACGATTGGTCGATCTCCATGTTAAATGGCATGATCTTATAGGTTAGGGAGAAGATCCCAAGTACGATAAGCACATCATGGAATACCGCGGTTACAGCACCTAAACTGAACTGCCATCTTCTAAATCGTAATAATATGTACAGGAACACTACTGCCAGCGAACCTAACACAGCCCAGAACGACGATTTCTTTATATCATCTGCTATGGTGGGACTCACTTTATAGTACTGCATTCGTCCTACCTCTTTACCTTCATCGTCACTAATAAACTGATCGTAGGTCATTCCGGCAGGCAAATTAGGTTGTAGTCCCTCAAATAGCATTCTTTCGATCTCGGTATCTACTTCTTCGCCTGTATCATCTACCTTATATTTTGTGGTGATCTTTAACTGGTTATCACCCCCGTAAGTCTTTGCTTCTGCACTTCCAAAGGTTGCTACCATATCATTTTCGATCTCTGTGGCATTTACATCTTTATCGAATCGAACTGTATAGGTTCTTCCTCCTACGAAATCCACACCCTGGTTAAGTCCAACTGTAAATAATGAACCTAAACTGGTAAGGATTAATAGTCCCGAAATCACATAGGCGACCTTTCGCTTCTGAAGAAAACTAATATTCACATTTCTGAACAAGTTCTTCGTAAATGAAGTAGAACAAGGTAACGGTTTCCCGTTTTTAGTATAACTATCTATAAACAATCTTGTGATGAAGATCGCGGTGAACAGAGACGTTAAAATACCAATAAGTAAGGTAGTGGCGAATCCCTGAATAGGACCTGTCCCGAATACGAGTAGTATCAAGCCGGTAAGTCCTGTTGTTATATTGGCATCGAGGATGGAAGACAAGGCATTGTTGAAACCATCCTTGATGGCGTCCTTCTGCGCCTTACCTTTTGCCAGTTCCTCTCTAATCCGCTCAAAGATAAGTACGTTTGCATCCACCGAAATACCGATGGTCAATACTATACCAGCGATCCCGGGTAATGTGAGTACAGCACCAATCCCTGCAAGAACTCCGAAAATGAAAAGAATATTCACTACAAGTGCGATGTCGGCAAAAATACCAGCCTTCCCGTAATAGAAAATCATCCACAGCAGTACGAATCCTAAAGCCAGAAGGAAAGAAAGAACACCACTGTCTATGGCTTCCTGACCCAGTGTTGGCCCAACATATTCTGCCTGAATAATATCGGCAGAGGCAGGTAGTTTACCCGCACGAAGTACGTTCGCAAGATCCTGACCTTCATTGATACTGAAATCTCCAGTAATAGAGCTTCGTCCACCGGCAATTGGTCCACTGCTAACTCCAGGAGCCGAATATACAATGTCATCAAGTACTATGGCGATCTGAGTTCCATTTGAGTATGCTGCGCCGGTCATATCTTCCCAGATCTTAGCACCTTTCCCGTTCATCTGCATATCTACAGAAACACGGCCCGCCTGATCGTAAGACTGTGCGGCATCTGTTACCACTCCTCCACTCAATGGTGGCTCAAGTGTACGATCACGTTTTAGCGCGTATAGATCCTGGTAGGCAACAGTCTCACCGTCTGTAGTTGTTAAGGTCTTTTCAATACCCCATACAAATTTCACAAATCGCAGATCGTTAGGTAATAACTGCACAACCTGAGGATTCTGCAGATACTCCAGTACAATTTCGGTATCTGTGGTACGAACACTCGCGATTTCCGGAGTACCGCTTCTTCCGAAGGAAATAAATTTAGACAGTAATGGGTTGGCTTTAGCCGGATCGGCCTGCTCATCAACCTCTTCACCTCCAATAAGATCCTCGATCCCATCGGTATCTGTGTCTGTAGCTGTAGAGTCCTGAGCTTCTTCTTCTACTTCAGGAGCCAGAACTTCTTTTAATTTAGCGTCTGCACTAATTAGAAAGTTTTGAAGCTGATCTACCTGATATACTTCCCAAAATTCCAATTGTGCTGTTTGCGTGATAAGGGCTTTGGTTCTTTCGATATCCTTAGCACCGGGTAATTCTACCAGGATACGTCCGGAGTTTCCTAATCGCTGTAAATTTGGTTGGGTCACACCAAATTTATCGATACGTTTTCTTAATACTTCGAAGGCAGAAACCATGGCTTCATCCACCTTACGCGTAAGCACGGCTTGTACTTCTTCGTTTGTATCGTCCCGATCTATATCGTCTTCAAGGTTTTTATTGAAAAAGATACTGGTGGAGGCAAGTTTGTTATCTCCAGGGATCGCCTCGAATGCCTTGAAAAAGGATTCGAGATATGTGTCCTGACTATTCTTCTGAAGTTCTTTAGCGTTCTCTAACGCCTGATTGAATGCGGGATCCTTCGAATTGTTCGCCAGTCCTCGCAGGATATCTTCTACAGAAACCTGAAGGATCACATTGATACCACCTTTAAGGTCTAGTCCTTTATTAAGTACTTTTTCTTTGGCATCGTTATAGCTAAACCCAAGAAAAACCGGGTCGTTGGCAACAGAATCAATATATTTTGTCTCGGCCTCAATACGTTCTTCCGGCTCACTCCCGTCAAACATATTCTTTGCATAAACCTCTGCGTCACCCTCGACTTTATTCGCTATAAATGTAAAAGAAAGCTGGTATAAACTTACCAGTCCAAAGATTATAGCAAATGCGGTAACTAGTCCTTTATTTTGCATTCTATCGGTATTTATATGGTTTTAAAAACGTGCAAATATAGGTTTTCAAAAAGGAAATGACAATTATTTTCTTTTTAAAATCTGAACAAAAACCAAGGGGGAATGCTATGGCCAAGGTTATGGGAAAAGTTAATTATTCACAATAAAACATACTGATTCACAAGTAAATAGAACAATCCGTTCATCGAAGATTATCCAATCACTATTTTATAGGTTCAGAAGAAATCTCCAAAAGCTTCATTTTAGGGATAGCTCCGGAACCGATCAGTACCGCGAGTTCCTGAGCTTCCGCTTCGGTGAAATCGCCCGCTATTTCAGACCTGCCCCCCGTGATCGGGCCGGCCACAACCCCGGGGGCTGAATACACAATATCATCTATCACAATAGCGATCTGGGATCCCCGTTCGTAGGCCGATCCCGTCATTTCTGCCCAAATTTCGGCTCCCTCTGGATTAACGGTAATATAGATGGTTGGCTTTCCTATGGCATTATAAGCCAAGGAAGCTTCGGTAACATAGGTTCCGTCAAGGGGTGCAATTCCACGATCAGTATCCACAGCATAAAATGACACCATATTAGAATCCGGGTTAAGCTTACCGGACAGAAACTTCGTATCACCTTTCCCTCTTTCGAGCAAAGCTCTAATTTCCGGCATCTTTAAATATTGGAAGATCTGGGCAGTATCGGAGCGCTTAACATGAAACATCTCGGCACCGTAATCGAAATTAGGCATGCTGATCCTTGACAACAATGGCTTTTCAACCGATGGATTGTTATTCTCCAGCCACTTATCAGCGGCCCAAACAAAGGGCATCATCTCCTCTGTTTTATAGGTATTATAGAATTCCAGATTAGCAGAGGTGGTTAAAAATTTCTGAACTGCCTCTACTTCGGCGGCAGTTTCGATCACAACTCTTATTTTTTCTTCAGAAACTAATGTGATCTGGTTGATGGGGTTTCCCAGCTTCTGAAATCGTTTTTTCAGCAGATCGATTGCCTCTTGCAGCTCCTTTTCGGAAGGATCAACCCTTTCCAACATCAGTATCGCTGTAATTCTTTTATCGGCTTTCTGAGCGGTTAAATTGCACCTGACGAAGGTTAAACTAATCATCAATAAACTAAGCAGTAATAATTTCCGAAGCATATAAATTTTTTAAAACAAAAAAGCTGCTAATTAGCAGCTTTTGTAAATATATGAAATACTTAAATTACAATTCGAGCAAGGCGTTTGTCTTGCTAACACCTTCGGCACTTTCTTTCATATGATCCTTTTCCGCCTGGGTTAATTCAATCTCAACGATCTCTTCAATACCATTTCTACCCAAAATAACGGGTACACCAATACACAGATCATTCAGCCCGTATTCACCCTCAAGAAGCGTTGAACAAGGATACATTTTCTTCAGGTCGCAGGCGATTGCCTGAACCAGGCCGGAAACTGCAGCACCCGGCGCGTACCACGCTGAAGTACCAAGAAGTTTGGTTAGCGTCGCACCCCCAACCTTAGTATCTTCCTTTACCTGGGTCAATCTTTCTTCAGATATAAATTTGGAAACAGGCACACTATTTCGGGTTGCCAGACGCGTTAGAGGCACCATTCCTTTATCGCTATGGCCACCAATCACCATACCGTCAACATCGCTAATAGGAGCTCCTAAAGCTTCTGCAAGACGATATTTGAAACGTGCGCTGTCCAGCGCTCCACCCATCCCTATGATTCGGTTCTTTGGCAAACTGGTTGTTTTATGTACCAGGTAGGTCATAGTATCCATAGGGTTACTTACCACGATCATGATTGTATTTGGAGAGTGTTCGATAAGGCTGGCCGATACTGTTTTTACGATCCCGGCATTGATCCCGATGAGTTCTTCGCGAGTCATTCCCGGCTTTCTGGGAATACCACTAGTGATCACGCAAATATCGCTATTTGCAGTTTTCGAATAGTCGTTCGTGGTTCCTGTTATCTTAGTATCGAATCCATTAAGAGAGGCCGTCTGCATCAGGTCCATCGCCTTTCCTTCGGCGTATCCTTCCTTGATATCGAGTAAAACAACTTCACTTGCAAAGTCTTTGATCGCAATATATTCGGCACAACTTGCACCTACTGCACCTGCTCCAACTACAGTTACTTTCATGTTATAAATATTTTAATTTAATGATTAAATTTTGCGCTGCAAAAATACAATTATCTATTTGATATTCACTTGAGAATCCCTTAAAATATAAAGCCCCGCACAAAGGCAGGGCAATTTGTCTGTACGTAGGATTTGCTATGCGTCTATATTTGCGTAAACTGCGTTTTTCTCGATGAATTCTCTACGAGGTGGTACTTCATCTCCCATTAGCATAGAGAACACCCTATCGGCTTCGGTACCATTATCTATGGTTACCTGTCGGAGGGTTCGGTTATCCGGTTTCATAGTGGTTTCCCAAAGCTGTTCGGCATTCATTTCCCCAAGACCCTTATAGCGCTGAATGGTGGCACTTCCGCCAAATTCTTCGTTCAAAGCGTCCCGTTCCTTATCATTCCATGCATAGGCTTTCTTGGCACCTTTTTTAACCAGATATAAAGGCGGGGTTGCAATATATACGTGCCCTGCTTCAATAAGATCTTTCATATACCTGAAGAAGAAGGTAAGGATAAGGGTAGCAATATGACTACCATCCACATCGGCATCACACATGATCACAATCTTGTGATATCGCAGTTTTTCCAGGTTAAGTGCCTTGCTATCTTCCTCGGTTCCTATGGTCACCCCAAGAGCCGTAAAAATATTACGGATCTCTTCATTTTCAAATACCTTGTGCTGCATAGCCTTCTCAACATTGAGGATCTTTCCACGTAATGGCAATATGGCCTGGAAGTTCCTGTCCCGGCCCTGCTTGGCAGTACCTCCTGCCGAATCTCCCTCCACGAGGAATACTTCGCATTTCTCAGGATCTTGTTCAGAACAATCTGATAATTTCCCCGGTAAGCCACCACCGCTCATCACGGTTTTTCGCTGTACCATCTCACGAGCTTTTCGCGCTGCGTGGCGTGCCTGCGCAGCGAGAATAACCTTTTGTACAATGGTTTTAGCTTCGTTTGGATGCTCTTCCAGGTAATTCTCAAGCATTTCTGAAACGGCCTGACTCACCGCCGAAGTAACTTCCCTGTTTCCAAGTTTTGTTTTGGTCTGGCCTTCAAACTGTGGTTCGGCTACTTTTACCGAAACAATAGCTGTAAGTCCCTCACGGAAGTCATCTCCCGCAATATCGAACTTGAGTTTGTCCAGCATCCCGGAATTATCTGCATACTTCTTTAAAGTAGTAGTTAGTCCTCTTCGGAAACCCGAAAGGTGGGTTCCCCCTTCATGGGTGTTGATATTATTTACATAAGAGTGTAAGTTCTCGTTGAAGGAGGTGTTATACACCATCGCAACTTCCACGGGAATATCGTTTTTCTCACCTTCCATGGAGATCACATCTGCGATGAGCGGTTCACGATTTCCATCCAGATAACGGATAAATTCCTTAAGTCCTTCTTCAGAGTGGAAAGTTTCATGAACAAACTCACCGTCATCATCCTTATTGCGTTTGTCGGTAAGGGTAATTGTAAGGCCTTTGTTCAGAAAGGACAATTCACGTAAACGATTGGATAAGGTATCGTAGTTATATTCCAGGCTTTGCTGAAAGATCTGAGAATCGGGCTTAAAGGTAACCAAAGTCCCACGGTAGTCTGTTTCACCAACCGATTTTACCGGATACAGGGTCTTCCCACGCTCATATTCCTGCTCCCAAATCTTTCCATCGCGATACACTGTTGCCTTAAGACTACCGGACAAGGCGTTCACCACAGAAACACCTACCCCGTGCAATCCTCCCGAAACCTTGTAAGAATCCTTGTCGAACTTCCCTCCGGCCCCGATCTTGGTCATTACCACTTCAAGAGCAGAAACTCCCTCTTTCTTATGCATATCCACCGGAATTCCCCGGCCATTGTCTTTTACAGTAATTGAATTATCCTCATTAATCCAGACATCTATAGTGTCACAATAACCGGCCATGGCCTCGTCGATGGAATTATCTACAACCTCATACACCAAATGATGCAAACCACGCACGCCTACATCCCCGATATACATAGAGGGGCGCATGCGTACATGCTCCATTCCTTCCAGTGCCTGAATGCTATCCGCACCATATACTTTTATCTCTTTCTCGTCCTTCATATGTTAGGTAATTTTTTCAGATTTTCGATAACAAACAAATATAACAAAACCCCTAATAAAATATAGGGTTTCGGCGTATTTAAGCTGTTAAGTTATTAACAAGTTTTTGTGAAAAAAATTGTCGTTTCAGCACTATAATTTCAGCCTGAATTTATACAGTTGGAAACAACGGCCTGATACCACCAAGTTGAGCCCGTTTTTTAAGTAAACTTTCACACAAATTTATATTCGCAGGGGAAAGTTTTAATGTAACTTTCACCATCTTAAAAACACTATTATGAAACAAAAATTCCTTATTTTAATTGTATTGGCATTAAGTCTTACCATTTCAGACACCTTATATGCCCAAAAGTTCTCCGATCTTGATAAGAGTCCAATGGATGTAACCGCTTATCCCTCCAGTTACAGAGTATCGGACAAATTGATAAAAATTACCTATAGCCGCCCGCAACTCAAGGGCCGTGAAGTGGCTTCCCTGGCAAAACCGGGTAATGTTTGGCGTACCGGTGCCAACGAAGCTACAGAACTCACCCTGTATACAGATATGAAACTAGGGAACACAACAGTTAAGGCTGGCACTTACACTTTTTATACCATCCCTGGAGAGAATGAGTGGACTGCAATTATTAGCAGCGATCTTAATGTTTGGGGATCCTATTCATATAATGAGGCAAATGATGTCGCCAGAATTACTGTGCCGGCCACTAAGGCCAAAGAAAGTATAGAGGCTTTCGCCATTGCTTTCGAAGAAAGCGACAATGGTGTGGACATGCACCTGGGCTGGGGAACCACCCGTGTTAAGATCCCTTTTACGAAATAGTAGATTTCTTTAGATGAAACATCCTCTGGTAACTATCAGGGGATGTTTAAATATTTATGAGTTTGAAGGGAAACCTTCCATTTGGGATTAGCCATAACATAATCCACAATTAGCGGCATCACCGTATCCCGCTTGCTCCATTCGGGCTGAAGATAAAGCAGGCATTTTTCTGAAACTTTTAGAGCTTGCTCCTCGGCAAAGCGCAGATCATCCCTGTTGTATACAATCACTTTTAATTCGTTGGCCAGGGGATATATCTCATCAACCGGCAACTTGATCTTCTTAGGGGAAAGACAGATCCAATCCCAGGTGCCCGTAAGAGGATAAGCCCCTGAAGTCTCTATATGTATATCTAAACCTTTTTCTTTCAAAAGCCTTGTTAACGGCCCCATATCCCAGGTAAGTGGCTCTCCCCCGGTCACGACGATGGTTTTGGAAAACTTTTCGGCATTATCGGCAATTTGACCAACCCCTGTTGGGGGATGAATCGCCGGGTTCCAACTCTCTTTTACATCACACCAGTGACATCCCACATCACATCCTCCTATTCTAATGAAATAAGCTGCTGTTCCCTTGTGATAACCTTCTCCCTGAATGGTGTAAAACTCTTCCATCAACGGGAGCATAAGGCCCTTTTCAACCTGGATTTGTATCTCTTCCTGCATAGGCGGCAAAGATAAGTGTTACAAATTAAGAATTACGCGATCAATATGCTTAAATAGGTTTTTGAACAGCTATCACTTCTATTTCAATTTTAGCTCCTTTAGCCAGTGATTCGGCAGCAAAGGTGGTACGTGCCGGTTTTTGTGGAAAGTACTCCATAAAGATTTTATTAAAGGCTGAAAAATCTTCAATATCATCCAGGATCACCGTCACCTTGACCACATTTTCTAACAACACACGATACTCGCCCAGCACCGATTTGATATTCTCTATAGTCTGCCGGGTCTCAGCCTCAATACCACCTTGTACGAGTTGGTTAGTAGTAAGGTCCTTCCCTATCTGTCCGGAAAGAAAATACATTTCCCCTACTTTAACAATCTTACTAAAGGCCACATCCGGATCTGTCCCGGGCTGTGCCGCAGAGAATTCCGGTTCATCGAGGTGATATTCGAATCCCGGAGGTGGTGCATTTCCGTCATCATCGGTGTGCGAGGGTGAATCTTCACAGGAAATAAAGAGTATAAATAACAGTAGCGCAAAAATTCTTGAAATAATGGTCTTCATAATCTAAAAATTTAGATTTTAAAGTAAAGAATATTTCAATAGCTTAGGCACAATCGCTATTTTTAACCAAAATTTGAATAATGGCAGATACTCAGGTATTTTTCGATCATATCAATGACGGATACAAGACAAAAGGTGATGCGATCACTCTTGGTGCGGGTATGCTTGATGGCGAAGCAGTAACGAACGCACTCGTTAGAATTCCGCTAAAAACCTTAAACAGACACGGACTTATAGCCGGTGCTACGGGAACGGGTAAGACCAAAACCCTCCAGGTACTGGCCGAAAATCTATCAGAGAAAGGAATTCCTGTGCTTCTTATGGACATGAAAGGCGACTTAAGTGGGATCGCGCAGCCAAGTCCGGGACATCCCAAGATCGATGAGCGACATGCCAAGATCGGCATCCCTTTCGAACCTAAAAAATTTCCTGTAGAGATCCTTACTTTATCTAAACAAAACGGAGTTCGGCTACGAGCCACAGTAAGTGAATTTGGTCCGGTCTTGATCTCCAGGATCCTGGGCGTTTCAGAAACACAGGCTGGAATCATCTCTATTCTGTTTAAATATTGTGACGATAACAAATTACCCTTACTGGACCTTAAGGATTTTAAGAAAATTCTCCAGTATGCCACCGAAGAAGGCAAGGCAGAGATAGCTAGGGAATACGGCCGTATATCTCCGGCATCCTCTGGAGCTATTTTAAGAAAGATCGTCGAACTTGAACAACAGGGCGGGGATCTCTTTTTCGGAGAAAAATCCTTCGACACAGACGATCTGCTTCGAGTGGATGAAAATGGAATGGGATATATCAATATCGTCCGCCTAACCGATATTCAGGATAGACCTAAATTATTCTCAACCTTTATGTTATGCCTTTTAGCCGAAGTATACAGTACGTTCCCGGAGCAGGGCGACAGCGGAAGGCCGGAACTTGTGATCTTCATAGACGAAGCTCATTTGATATTTAAAGAAGCTAGTGATGCGTTGCTGGACCAGATTGAGAGTATTGTAAAATTAATTCGCTCTAAAGGCGTAGGGTTGTATTTTGTAACGCAAAACCCAACCGATGTTCCGGATGCTGTATTGAGTCAGTTAGGTTTAAAGATCCAACATGCGCTGAGAGCCTTTACCGCGCGGGATCGAAAAGCAATAAAACTTACGGCCGAGAATTACCCGATCTCTGAATATTATAAAACAGACGAAGTTTTAACGTCTCTGGGAATTGGAGAAGCTCTGGTTTCTGCTCTTAATGAAAAAGGGATCCCTACCCCGCTGGCAGCAACCCTGCTACGCGCACCCATGAGCAGGATGGATGTATTAGAAGACGATGAAATTAAGGATCTACTGGGCGAGTCTAAACTCATTAAGAAGTACAACGAAGAACTGGACCGCGAAAGCGCATACGAATTACTCAACAAAAAGATAGAAACAGCAAATAAGGAAGAAGCCAAAGAAAAGGCTCTAAAAGAACAAAAGGAGGCACAGCGATCCAGCACGGGGCGGAGCAGAACCACTTCGAGAAGACGCGGTAAAAGTTCCCTGGAAAAAGTACTCACCAGCCCCACGGTTATACGAAGCGTCCTGGGGATACTCACGAAAATGCTTAAATAAAGATTATAAACTCACAAACAACATAATAAGTAACTCAATGAAAAAAGCACTATTATTTGCGTCCATCGTTGCCGTATTATTAACACAATGTGGTAAAGAAACAGATCCTTTCTTAATAGGAAACGGAAGTATAGGACAACTCAATAAAAAGACCCAGATGAAACAACTGGATTCGATATTCGCTAACGATTCTATAGTAAAAGTTGGGCAGATCGAAGATGCCCCCGAGACGCAGGGAGAGGTCGAGATCTACGAAAAAGGCGGGAAGAAACTCATGTTACTATCTCCCGAAGATGAAAAAGATCCTAACTCGGTGATCACCAATATCCAGATCTTCGACGAGCGCTATATCACAGAAAAAGGCCTGGGTAAAGGAAGTACTTTTGGTGAACTAAAAGCAAACTATGAGATCGCCGCTATCGAGAATGCTATCAATTCGGTTGTGATCTTTATCAAAGACAGCGATGTCTTTATAACCATTGATAAGAAACAGTTACCCGAAAACATCCGGTACAATTACAATGCGAAGATTGAAGCTTCGCAAATTCCCGATACCGCCACCTTTAAATATTTTATGGTGGGCTGGGATGCCGATGAAGAAGAAGCGGACACCGCTTCCGAAGAATAATTTAATAAAGGCCTCTTTTTAAGAGGCTTTTTTGTTATTTTTCAAAATGTTATTCATGAAGTCAATTTCCAATCCCAAACGCAGCCTGGTCATTATCATTCTTTTGTTGATCATGGCGATTGCCTTCGAAACCTTTCAGCAGTTATTTTACATTCGCAAATACGATCTTGCCCAGGGAGTCACATTCTTTGATGTATTAAAAGCTCAGGCTTACCGATGGATTTTATGGTTGCTCCTGGGGCTTTTTCTCTTTCGATATGCTCAACGACAAAGCACCCGTAAAACTTTCGGTTTTGGTTATTTTCTAAAATACGGCTTGTTCATTATTTTCCTCGTTGCAACAAACATTGTACTAATATCGATCCTTCAGGTTTTGTTACACGATAATACGTTCGAGCTGGGGTTGTTTGTCAACGAATATCTGGTTTTTTTCATCTTTCAGAAGGCGCCCATATACATACTCGGATACAGTGCGATCGCCATCATTCTTCATTTTTACTTCCAGAATGAGAAATTGCATATCAAAATGCAGGAACTATCAGAGATCAAGGATGTGAACCTGAAACTTTACAACCAGCTGAAACTAAAGATGGACGATAAAACCTCCATCCTGAATATCAAGATTGGTAATAAACGTAAAATAATTCTGGTGGAAGATATAGTGTGGATTGAAGCAGACGATTATTGCGTGAAGGTTCATTTAAAAGACGGAAAATCGTATACCATGAGAAGCAGTTTAAAGACTTTGGAAGACAAACTGCAACGTCCATTCATTCGTGTACACCGTAAAGCCATAGTTAATATGAAGATGGCCTCGGAGCTAAGTACTTCTCCTTCCCCCCTTTTACTTCTGAAGAATGAACTGGAAATTCCCGTAAGTCGAAGTTACCTGGGAAAGGTTCGAAGTTATATTTCGTGATCTGGCGTTAGCCTTTACAGCACGAAATGTGTTATTCACTGCACTAAATCATCTCCTTTTACTACAACTGCTGCAAAATTAGACCTACTCTCTGCATTTAAGGTTTTCTTGTGAATAATGTAAACTTATGAGATCGTATCTTACAGCTACTTTTAAATAGGGCATTAATCAATCTTTTCAAATATGAAAACTTTTATATATCTCATTCTGTACATCGTTTCTATTTTAATGGCCACGGCCCAGGGGAAATATTCTGCAGATCCTTCAAATCCTTACGGTAAGTTAAACCCTGATGCCCCGGAAGAATTAGCAGACTACGCACCTCTTATAGGGACATGCGATTGTGTCTCTACTCTTAGGAATCAGGATGGAAGTTGGGCAGAACCCGAAAATATTGTTTGGAAGTGGAAATACATCATGGACGGTACCGCCGTGCAAGACGAAACCTATAAGCCGGACGGGAGCCATAGTGGCAGTATACGCCAGTATATAGCCGACAGCAGCAAGTGGTATGTACACTACTATTCTAATAAATCCCCTAGTACAAAACTACCTGCCTGGGAAGGCGGTAAAAGAGGTGACAGCATAGTGCTGTACAGAGAGCAGAAAGCACCTAACGGAATGGAGGGTTTCTACAGGATTACTTTCAGCAACATAAATGAATTAGGGTATAACTGGTTAGGTGAATGGGTAGACACAGCAGAGACTATAAGATACCCCACCTGGAAGATCGATTGCAAGAAACGCCTCGCAATTTCGGAAGAAGACAAGATCCGCGAGAATGTAAAGGCTTTTTCGGAGGCATATATGAATGCAGACGCGGCAAAGATCGCGAGCTTTTATACAAATGATGGAAAGATCTTCCCGGGTAATTCGGATATCGTTTCAGGCAGACCCGAAATAGAAAAAAGGTGGCAATTCACCGAGGGTGCGAGCAACCTCTTCCATAAGATCACGCCTGTGGAAATAAGGATACTGAATAACTACGCATACGACTATGGATACTATGAGGGTAGTATTACAAATAAGGATAAAAAGGTTACCGATTTCAAGGGTAAATATGTGATCGTTTGGCGGAAAGAGAATGGAGACTGGAAAATCTATCTGGATATCTGGAACAGATTATAACTTTATAATTAAATAATACGAAAAGGCATATATTTACATAGCTGAGAACCTGATATATGCTTTCAATTGCCGAAAAAACCTTGTATCGCAGTGAACTTTTTCGTCACCTCGATGGAATCGCCTTCGCTCCGGTAGTAACAGCCCTTCACGAAAAAGGTGTATTTGATTATCTACTTGAGAAAAAGGAATGTTCGCTGCAATCTCTATGTGATCATTTCTCTGCCAATGAAGGGTATTTGAACATCGGCCTTCGGATGTTAGCATCACAGGGCTGGCTGGAATACGATCTTAACAGGCATGATAATTCGGTAACGCTGCGTATAAATAACAAAAGCAGTATTGGGTTTTTAATGGCGAATCGCTACGAGGATGTGGTAAATTTTATGAAAATTTCTGCCGAATTTCACCCACGTCATTTCGAACTGGAACAGTTCACTATCCTGAATAGGATCTTTAATAAATATAAGAATGGGGATTACTCCCCCACTTCCGAAGATGAACTGGTACGGGAGGTTGAAATTCAGATAGAAAAACATATTGAAGGAGTACTGGTGGGACCGATCTCTGTATTCCTTGGAATGGATGGAATGTTCCACAAGTACTTCATGGAAGCTTCCTTTAGCGCAGACGAATTTCATGAAGATCCTGTAAGTTTCAGCAAACTCTTGGATTTTTTCACCTTTTTGGGCTGGTTCCGAAAAAAGAACGATAACTATCGATTTACAGACAAAGGGTTGTTTTTTGCAAGAAGGTCTACCGCCTATGGGGTTACAGTTTCATATATCCCCACTTTCAGACGAGTGGACGAATTAATGTTTGGGAATGCCCTTATCTTTAAAAGTTCGGTCACCACGGCAACCGAGATCCATGTGGATCGGGAAATGAACGTATGGGGAAGCGGGGGAGCGCATTCGGCTTATTTCAAAAAGATAGACGATATTATTATTTCACTATTCAACAAACCCATAGAAGAACAACCCAAGGGCATCCTGGATATGGGATGCGGCAATGGAGCCTTTCTAATCCATCTTTTCGAAGTTATTGAACAACGAACTCATCGTGGTAGCATGTTAGAGGAGTACCCGCTCTTCCTGGTTGGAGTGGATTTTAACCGTGCAGCGTTAAAAGCAACTCGCGCCAACCTCGTAAAGGCCGATATCTGGGCTAAGGTAATTTGGGGAGACATTGGAGACCCCGAACAGCTAGAGGAAGACATACAATCAAGCTATGATATCAACCTCAACGATCTGCTTAATGTCCGCACATTTCTCGACCACAACAGGCCATGGACCATGCCCGAAGGATCTGTAGAGGGAGAAACTAGTTTGAGTACAGGTGCGTTCGCATCGGCAGGTGAAAGGTTGCCCAACGCTTTGGTGGAACAGAATCTAAAAGAACACTTCGAGAACTGGAAGCGGTATATCGGAAAGTTTGGTTTGCTGCTAATAGAGTTGCATACCATCGATCCGAAGATAGCAGCCACAAACATTGGGAAGACCGCGGCCACAGCCTACGATGCTACCCATGGTTTTAGCGACCAATATATCCTGGAACTGGATGTTTTCAACCATATCCTGAAAGAAATTGGGCTGTTTTCAGATCCCGCTCATTTTTCTAAATTCCCTAATAACGAATTGGCAACCGTGAGTATACACTATTTAACTGTAAATGATCAACATGACAACTGAATTAAGACCCTTTCACCTGGCTATTCCTGTAGATGATATTGAAACTAATCGCAGTTTTTATCGCGATATTCTTGGCTGTAAAGAAGGCCGTAGCAGTGATCACTGGGTGGACTTCGATTTTTACGGCCATCAGCTGGTGATCCATCTTAAGGAACGTTCACCGAAAGAACAACAAAGTAATCCTGTGGATGGTAAAGAAGTACCTATTCCTCACTTTGGTGTAGTACTGGATATGCCCACATTCGGTAAGCTTTCGGAATCCCTTCAGAAAAGAAACGTAAAATTTATAATCGAACCTTACGTTCGGTTTGAAGGAGAAACAGGTGAACAAGCAACTATGTTCTTCAAGGACCCCAGTGGAAATGCCCTGGAATTTAAAGCCTTTAAAAACCTAGATCAGCTCTTCGCGAAATAACGTTTTCCGGATCAATTACATTCCATATCATCCGGAAACAAAGCGCAGTAACATTCGGGATCTGTTTCCAGAGTACACTGTGCTTCACAGGCACCTTCACTATCCCCATGAGCCAGATGGGCCGGCAATGCATTTATACTTATAGTAATAGAATGGGCATTGGCAGGGTTCCCCGGTGGAATATGACAGATAGTGACTTTAGGACCGTCGCTATTATTACGCATTCCTACGGCGGTAACCACACCTATGGATACAAGTGCCACAATTAAAATAATTCTTCTCATTTTTCATTTAATTAGTTAGATAGAAAAAAGGTACGATTATTACTAATTCGCGCTTGAAATTTTAGACCAATTAATCATAAAATCGACGAAAATACCTACAAATTAAAATTACAATGGGAAATCCCTATCTTTAAAACAAAAACGAAATATCTATGACAAAACCTATTCCACAGCACATAATTCAGCAGATCTTTATTCTACTGCTTATTATTGTAATTGGCGGGCTAATTTTCAGGGAGTTGCTACCGTATTTCTCCGGGGTGCTGGGAGCAATCACCATTTACGTGCTTATGCGGGGTTGGATGCTCCGGCTGGTACGGAAGGGATGGAATCCAAACCTGGCGGCCTCTTTTCTTATACTCATCTCTTTTGTTGGAATCTTAGTTCCGGTTACCGGGGTGATATTCATGTTGGGAAACAAGATTGGAAACGCTGTGCAAAATTCCGAAAAGGTGGTTCAGGCCCTGAAAGATCAGCTAGCTGCTATGGAAACCAGGTATCACTTCGACCTCGCCTCGCAAATAGATGTTAGTGCGATCTCCAACTGGTTGTCTAACAATTTACAGGCGGTTGCAGGAAGTACATTCGATATTGTGATAGCGATCGGTCTGATGTATTTTATTCTATTCTACATGTTTACTAATCGACGTATGGTGAAAAACTCGGTGGGAGATTATATTCCCATTAACAAACCTAATCTGAAAGTTATTGGAAATGAGATTCAGGCGATGGTACGCTCCAATGCCCTGGGAATCCCCCTGGTAGCTTTGGCACAAGGAATTATCGCTTTGATCGGTTTTTTTATCTTCGGAATTCCGGATCCTTTCTTCTGGTTTGTGATCGTAACAATAGGATCTATGATCCCCTTTGTGGGTACACTTATTGGGATCCTTCCGGTCTTTATTCTTGAACTCTCAACCGGAAATAATTTTTCGGCCTGGGGAATACTTTTATACGGTCTTATCGTGGTGGGATCCACAGACAACATTATTCGATTATACGTGCTAAAACGGCTGGATAATGTTCACCCGTTGATCACGCTTATTGGAGTAATTGTTGGGGTACCGTTATTTGGTTTTATCGGACTAATATTCGGGCCTTTACTTATTAGTCTTTTTATCGTGATAGTGAATATATACCGCAAAGAATATTTGCCTTCCAAGGCTCAGGATTGAGCATTAATTCATACTGTTTTCTCTTGCAAGTAATGTATTTTTAAGCAGCATGGCAATGGTCATTGGCCCAACTCCGCCGGGTACCGGGGTTATAAAGGAAGATTTCTTGCTCACATTTTCAAAATCCACATCGCCGGTGATCACATATCCTCTTGGATGCGATTGGTCGGGAACACGTGTAATTCCCACGTCTATAACCACTACGCCATCCTTCACCATATCGGCTTTTAGAAATTTTGGCACTCCAAGAGCAGAAACGATTATATCTGCGTTTCGCGTAAGTTCTGCCATATCTTTGGTTCGGCTGTGTGCTAGTGTTACCGTACAATCGCCCGGGTAACCTTTGCGACTAAGGAGGATACTCATAGGCCTGCCAACGATATTACTTCTACCTATCACCACGGCGTGTTTCCCTTGGGTCTCTACATTATTCCGCTCCAGTAATTCGATAATTCCGTAGGGTGTTGCGGCAATAAAGGTTTCCATTCCCAGGGCCATTTTACCAAAGTTCTCCGGGTGAAAGCCATCCACATCCTTGTTAGGATCGACGGCCATTAATACCTTTTGTGAATCTATATGACGTGGCAACGGTAACTGGACTATGTAGCCATCAATATTCTCATCGTTGTTGAGTTCATTGATCTTCTTCAATAACTCATCCTCGGTAGTCGACTCAGGCATGTGAACCAGTGTCGATTCGAAACCCACTCGCTCGCAGGCTCGTACTTTACTACCCACATATGTTAAGCTTGCCCCGTCATCCCCAACCAAAACCGCAGCCAGATGTGGCACCTTTTCGCCTTTCGATTTCATAGCATCCACAGCTATCTTTATCTCATCTTTAATATCGCTACTGGCTTTTTTACCGTCGAGGATTGTCATTTGATTCGCTTTAAATTCTTATTTCATTTTATTCATCATCTGCATCATCTTTCTACCTCCGCCACCTTGCATCATTTTCATCATTTTGCTCATTTGATTGAATTGCTTCAATAACTGATTTACTTCCTGGACTGAAGTTCCACTTCCCTTGGCAATACGCTTTTTCCTGTTCCCGTCGATAACGGCAGGAGTGGATCGTTCCTGAGGAGTCATGGAATTGATGATCGCCTCAATGCCCTTGAACGCATCGTCGTCTATATCTATATCTTTAATGGCTTTTCCTGCACCTGGGATCATACCAATAAGGTCCTTCATACTTCCCATCTTCTTCACCTGCTGGATCTGTTTCATGAAATCGTCGAAACCAAATTGGTTCTTTGCTATTTTCTTCTGAAGCTTCCTGGCTTCTTCCTCATCAAATTGCTCTTGTGCACGTTCTACCAGGGAAACAACATCACCCATCCCCAGGATCCTGTCTGCCATACGAGAGGGATGAAAGACATCGATGGCTTCCATTTTTTCGCCGGTCCCTATAAACTTAATGGGTTTATCTACTACGCTTTTAATGGAGATGGCTGCACCTCCACGTGTATCACCATCTAATTTGGTGAGTACTACCCCTTCGAAGTTAAGTCGGTCGTTAAAGGTCTTTGCCGTATTAACTGCATCCTGCCCTGTCATGGAATCCACCACGAATAAGGTTTCATTAGGTTTAATGGCGGCATGGATATTTGCAATCTCCGTCATCATTTCCTCGTCCACCGCCAGGCGACCTGCCGTATCGACGATCACCACGTTATATCCGTTCTGTTTTGCATGAGCGATTGCCTTTGTGGCAATCTCAACGGGATCCATATTCCCTTCTTCCGAATAAACTTCCACCCCGATCTGTTCGCCTACAACATGTAATTGATTTATTGCCGCAGGTCTGTAAACATCACAAGCTACGAGAAGAGGATTTTTAGATTTCTTTGTTTTCAGAAAATTTGCAAGCTTTCCTGAAAAGGTAGTTTTACCACTTCCCTGAAGACCAGACATTAGAATCACACTGGGCGAACCACTTAGATCTATACCAGCGGTATCGCCTCCCATAAGCTCGGTGAGTTCGTCTTTTACGATCTTCACCATGAGCTGTCCCGGTTGCAGGGTGGTCAATACGTTTTGACCCAATGCTTTTTCTTTAACGCGATTGGTGAATTCCTTTGCCGTTTTAAAATTCACATCGGCATCCAGTAATGCGCGACGGACTTCCTTCAGAGTTTCGGCTACATTGACTTCCGTAATACTACCGTGCCCTTTTAATACGTGTAAGGCCTTATCGAGTTTATCGGTTAAATTATTGAACATTTGCTTGCTTCGGTTTTAAGAATCGCAAAGATACAAATTGAGGAGGTTGTTACAAACTATGGCTCCAGATTATAAACAGATTAAATGAGTGGCAATCCCTTCAGAAAAAATTCTGAAAGAAAATTCATTCAGGTTTAATACCCTTAAATGTTGTACCTTTAATATATTGTAAATCAATAATTTAAACTTCTCTCCCCATTTTCCATCCTTACTATTGCTGGTAACATCGATTTTCATATTCAAAGTCGGTGCTGAATGTGTTATTAACTAAACCAATATAAAATGAAAAACAAACACTTTATCAACTCGCTTTTAATGATCTTCCTGTTCACAATGTTCACTGGGATTTCTCAGGAAAAATCCACCCAGATGTACTGGATCCATGAAGATCATGTTAAACCTTCTATGGTTGGCGAATACGAAGCCGTTTCTAAAGACTTGGTTGCTGCCTGCAAGAAGCACGGTGTGAAAGAAGCTAAATGGCTCACTCTAGCTACAGATAATTTTAATTATATCTATGTGGGTGAGATAGATAAAATGGCCGACCTGGATAAGAATATCTTTGCCGGCCTATCTGAAAAGATGGGGAAAGAAGCGTTCTCCAACCTATTTACCAGAATGGACAAATGTTATACAGACCACCTGGACTACATCATTACCCTGGACAAAGATCTATCTTATCAACCATCGGGAATAAATCAAATGCCGGAAGGTAAATACTATAGAAATAATGTACGGTATTATGTGACCCCGGAAAACTACGCCAAGGGTTATGAAATTGCCAAGAAATACAAGAAGTTATTTAGTGAGAAAGGATCTAAGATGTATTACCGGGTCTATCGCAGTAGCTTTGGATCCAACGGTACCTTTTTCATGGTCGCTATGGCGGCAGAAAGCCCTGAAGATTACGAGCGCATGTCTGCCGAGAACCGAAAATTACTGGGTGAAGAGGGAGCTAAGTTAAACCAGGAACTTCTGGGTATAATCTCAAAGATGGATGAAATGCAAGGCTGGATGCGTACAGACCTTAGTTACACAGGGAATTAATTAACTAAACAAAACAATAGATCATATGAAAAAATTAGCATTATTAGCAGTGGTGGGCTTGTTACTCTTTGCCTGCAAACAGGGTGAAACGAGATACACACAAAGCTCTCCCGAGATCGATACATTTAAAGCCTTAGTGGATGCTTACGAGGCTGCCGATTGGAAAACCTATACATCTAAGTTTGCCGATACGGCAAAAGTATATCACAATTCGGATGACAAGGCAATGACCCCGGCCGAAACAGTAGAGACTCATAAGCAAAACACAGCGGCTCTATCGTCTTACGGTTTTGACGATGAAAAGGGCGATATGGAAATGGTGGTCACAGACAAAGGTGAAACCTGGGTTAATTTCTGGGGAGTCTGGAATGCGACCATCGCCTCCAACGGACAGAAATTAATGATCCCAGTTCATGTTACCGCTCAGTTTGTTGATGGGAAAGTAGTAAAGGAATACGGATACTGGGATAACGCTCCATTGATGAAGGCTATGGAAGCAGCAGCGGCGGCTGCCGAAGCAGCTGAAGATGAAACAGATGTAACCGATACTAGTGATTAATTCGGTTTAAATGAAAAAAGCCGCGGTGTATTTCCGCGGCTTTTTTTGTTTATTTCTTCAACCATCTTCTCAATACCAGGATCACAATGATCGCCAGCAGCATAAGTGGCCAAATATGAATAAAGAACAAGACAATGGATTCGATCATTTTCCAGCCGAAGGATAAGGCATCCTTTGCCTTATCGCCAAAGGTCTTTTTATAAGCAGTAGGTTCCTTGGTATACGCAACAGTCTCGTACAGATCTATCTGAATGGTGCTATACGCTACCTTATTGGTTAAATATTTAAGCCTCCCCTGAACCGATTCGATCTCTTCCTGCAATACCCGTAGTTTTTCCTCGGTATTTAATATATCTTCTACTGTTTTCGCATTTTTCCGCAAGATATCTTCATAACGTTTCTTTACCTCAAGCTTCGTTTCCAGTCGACCTTGCAAGTCGATGTACTCTTCGGTAACATCCTTGGTGGTGATGTTCTCATACTCGACAAATTCTACCACATTACCAATGCTGTCCATGATATTATCGAAACTTTCCTGAGGTACTTTGATGGTAAAGCGGTTTTGTTTTTGATACAGGTTGTTCTCGTAACGCAGATCACTTATATAAGCGTTGTACTGCAAGGCGATCTTTCGTATCTGGGCGGTGGCAACCTTTACGTCTTTCACCTTGTATCTAGCCGAAGCCGATTTGATGATCTTTAAGTTATCCGGCGTTTTTATTAAGGTGGCATCCGGTTTAAAGCTTGCGATACCATCTTCTTCCACCTCGATAGCCTCGAATGACTCATTAAGATCTACATCTCCCATTTTAAGTTCCTCACTATAACTTCCTCCCTGCCCACAGCCGTAAAGAAAACCAAATAGTAAAAGGAACATACTTATTTTCCAAACTGATTTAAAACGATTTGTCTTCATAATTTCATATTTTTAATTATTACACGACAAACCTAAAACCAAAGAGCCAAGGCTGATTGCAAACGTCTTGTAAACCAATTGTATTCTATTTTACAATTTTCATTTAACTGATTTTCAACATTTTATAGTTTTTGGAGGCAGCAAACAAAAAACTTTTCGAATTATTGAAACAAGCCGTTTCGGATACTTTTCTGAAAGAAAATCACGCTCCTATAGCAATTGGTGACTGGAAAGGTGAAGAGATAGAAAGATTTCAGGAAGATCTGTTTGTACATACACGTGGACGGGTGAGCGAGAAGTGGTTTTATACCTATTTTAAGAATGAGGCCGAAAAACTTCCCAGGATAGATATGCTCAACTTGCTGAGTGAATACGCCGGATACGAAAATTGGAACACTTTCAGGAGTAAACATGGTGAGCTTCTTGCTTTAGAAGAAAACCCAAAACGTAAGAACAATAAGTTTTTGTGGTTGTTCCTGCCGGTCCTTCCAATCCTGATAGCTATGTATTTTTTACTGAATTCTGAAAACAGTTTCCGATTCTGTATGATCGATGAAGATCGAGGCGAACCTATTACCCAGATTCCGCTGGATGTTAAGATCCTTTCTGAAGGCCAATCCCCTATCTATCTAAAAACTGATAGTAGCGGATGTTTCGAATATTCCAGTAAAGAAAAAATAATTCGTTTTGTGGTGCAGTCGCCTTACCATAAAACAGACACCATCATCAGGCACATAGATGCGAATGAAAATGCCAACGTACCTCTCGCCACAGATGATTACGCGCTGATGCTCCGGTATTACAGCAATGGGAATCTAGGAGAGCTACAAAAACGCAAACAACAATTGAACAATCTCATTGCAGATGATGCGCAGATCTACCAGATATTTCCAGCACAGTCTGGTATTGAGTTATATTCGAAAGAAGAGTTTATAAATAAACTTACCGTCCCTACAAGTAGCTTGAAAAACATCAATATCCTGGACAAGCGATACAGGGACGGAAAGATCGTGAAACTAAAATTCAGTATAGAATGAGAGCTATATATTACATACTGCTGAGTTTTTTATTGTGGGCCTGCAATAGTGGTACTCAAACAGATACCCTGGAGAAAATGGAGGCCGAAGAAGCGGTTTCTGTTTCGGAAGCGGATATGAGCGAAGAAACTACTCTTTCTTTGGATGGTACTCTTCTGTATGATAAGATTATTACTCAGAAGCTTCAGGAATATGTTGATTTACAAAATTTACAGATAGAACATCCCGAATTTAGAGGGGAACTTCAAAAATCTTTGGAACAATTAGCCAGGGATAGTCTTATCTTTAGTGCTAACGAAGCGGTTACGATCTCGGATATTACACGGATGGATGATGCTGAGATAGTTTCAGATTCGCTTAAACGGATTCCTTTCAGCTTTAATATAATGACGGAATCCGGGACGCGCAAGGACAGCCTGATCGCCGTGATAAGAACAAAAACCGTACAAATAGACGGAGTGAATATGGACTCATATAAAATTTCCTTCGAACCTCAATAACATAACGTGACCAGTAATTAAATCGAGGGAAGTTTTAGCCAAATGAAAAACCCGGAAAATGGTATCCACCAAAAATACACGAATCCAGTCCATCGATATCCTAAGAGGAATCGTAATGGTGATCATGGCCCTGGACCATGTGCGCGACTATTTTCATGCAGGAGCATTTGTGTCGGACCCCAGTAATCTGGAAACCACTACCCCCATACTTTTCTTTACGCGATTTATCACACATTTCTGTGCACCGGTGTTTGTATTCCTGGCGGGAACCTCGGCGTTTTTATACGGCCGGAATAAAACCAAAAACCAGCTGTTCAGGTTTTTATTTACCCGCGGACTATGGCTCATATTTATAGAGATCACATTGATGAGTTTTCTTTGGTGGTTCGATATCAAATTCCAATTTTTCAATTTACAGGTGATATGGGCCATTGGCCTTTGTATGGTTGTACTTTCTTTCCTGATCTATCTGCCGATAAAGGCATTAATACCCTTAGGCCTGTTGATTGTGTTCGGGCATAATCTATTGGACGGTATAACAGTTGAAGGAAACGGCCCAGGCTCGATCCTTTGGTATATACTGCATCAATCGGCTTTTATACAATTTGGAGATACATGGGTAAGCTTTCTTTATCCAATACTTCCTTGGATAGGTGTGATCGTTTTGGGTTATTCCTTCGGAACCCTGTATCATCGCGAATATCATGCCCCTACACGTAAGAGGTGGTTACTTTACCTCGGGATTGGGTCTACTGTTCTATTTATCGTTCTAAGAGGAATAAATATCTATGGCGATATGATACCATGGGCTGTTCAGCAAAACAATACTTATACTGTACTTTCATTTTTACAACTAACAAAATATCCGCCGTCCTTATTGTTCTTACTGGTAACCCTGGGGCCCTCTTTTCTTTTTCTTTATGTTGCTGAAAAAGTACGTACTCCTGCGTCCAGATTCTTCCTGGTCTATGGAAGAGTACCGTTCTTCTATTATGTTTTACATGTGCTGCTGATTCACCTTGCAGCGATGGCCGGTCTGGTATTGACCGGAAAAGACTGGCAACTAATGATACTCACCATGGAGAGCTTTATGAGTGGCGAACTGGCGGGATATGGATATTCCCTGGGCGTAACATACCTGGTATGGATATGTATTGTGCTGGCCTTGTACCCTGTTTGCAATTGGTATATGAAATATAAGGCGAATAACAGGGACAAGTGGTGGTTGAGTTATTTGTAGCATCAAAAGTAGAAACCGCCTCTGCGTGAGCATTACAGAAGCGGTTTCAGAATTAACAACTAACTAAATTCAAATAAACATCATAACCATTACTATTGTGGAAGTAATACTTTATCGATGGCATGTACCACCCCGTTAGCTGCCTGAACATTGGTTACTATTATATTACTAATACGACCGTTCTGGTCTGTGATGGTGGCATTAGTTGCATTGATAACTATATCGTCACCCAATGTGGAAACTGTTCCGTCTACAAGGTTTTCCTCGCGTACATTGGCACCTGCGATCACGTGCGTATTTAAAGTAGCGGTTAAGGTGGCAGTATCAATATCATCCAAACTAGAAATTCCTAATTCTGTTAATAGATCTTCGAAAGCCGTGTTTGTAGGGGCGAATACTGTGAATGGTGCTGGACTTGTTCCATTGGCCGTACTTAGAACAGAAACAAAATCGGGTTGATCGGGTCTGGTAAGAGCAGAGACCAATGTGCCAAAGGTAGGGTCGGCCACAGCAAAAGTAACGACGGTTGGCAAGGCTATTACCGAGTCCACAATATGTACTACCCCGTTGGCAGCGTTAATATCGGCGGTTGTAACCGTTGAGATACCATTAAGCGTAACTCCACTTTCCGTATTTATATACAAACTCAAGTTATTAGCAGACGTTCCGTAAGTAGCCAGTGTCGAAGTATAAGACGTACTTAAACTTGAGGATAACACAGTTCCTGTCAAGGCATGATTGAGGATTACCTGAGTGAGTACATCTACCGGGACATCGGACAAGCTGGCGAACCCATTAGCTGTGAGGAATAAATCGAAAGCGGAATTAACAGGTGCAAAAACTGTGAATTCGGCATTTCTGTCATCCAATACAGTATCAAGTCCTGTTATGGTAAGCGCCTCAGCTAGTGAAGATAAATCGGCAGTCATCATGGCCAATCCTGCAATTGTAGGATCCACTATGTCTATAACTTCTTGTGGTAGTAGAACCTTATCAATGGCATGGATCACACCATTAGAGGTTTGAACATTGGTAACCGAAATATTAGCAGGCATTCCCGTAGCATCGATGATCTGAGGACCATTAGCAAGTGAAATAGTAATATCCTCACCCTGGAAGGTTGTAGCCGTCTGTCCGTCGGTTAGATCTTCGGCTCGGACATTGACACCAGCCAGAACGTGATAGTTCAATACAAGCTGAAGAACCGGTTGCGGTATGTCGCTTAAGGATGAATATCCTAGTGTTGTAAGTAGATTGTTGAATGCGGCATTGTCTGGAGCAAATACGGTAAAGGGTGATGATGCCGTTCCTGACAATAATGCCACATAATCGATGTTGGCGTCGGATGCAGCAATTAAAGCTTCAACCAGAATAGAAAATCCAGAGTTCGCGGTTGCCTGGGTTACTATTGTAGGTATTCCGATAACTGCATCTACAGCGTGAATAACCCCGTTACTAACAGCTACATCGGGAGTGGTGACAGATGCTTCATTATTAATACGCACACCGGCACTTGTATCCACATAAAGACTTAGATTATTAGTGGTTGTCCCGAACGTGGCCAGAGAATTAATATATCCGGTACTTAAGCTAGCCGAATCATTATTGCCAGGGACAACGTGATTTAACAGGACATTGGTAAGCACATCTACCGGTACATCATCCAGACTGGCGAAACCGTTAGCATTTAAGAAAGCTTCGAATGCTACATTATTTGGTGCAAAAACTGTGTATTCTGTACTTCCATCCAGAGTTTCCACCAGTCCTGTGCGCACTAGAGCCGCTTGCATTGATGAGTAATCCGGATTGTTCTGCACAAAAGCAGCGATAGTTACTTCTCCAGCGTTTACATCGCCGTTATCGTCATCGCTACAGGAAGTAGCAAAAACCGTAAGAAAAACTATTAGCGATAATTTCAAAAGATTTTTCATAGTAATTTGTTTAGATTAATGTGTTTAGGCATAAAACAATCATTTAAAATAAATTACTACTGGCAAATCCGACTTTAATAATTGTTTAACTTTTTTAGTTAAATATTAAACAAAATTAAATTAGATAAAACAAAAACCCTCCTTGCGGAGGGCCAATTAACATAACTAAACATAAGTGGGTTACTCACAAAACGGTATCATGCTTAAAATCTCTGTCTTTAAAGCATCATTTGAATTGATTGTGAGAACAACCTCATTTTGCATTCGTAGCTGAATCGGGTATTGTATACTGGCTATTCGATCTCCCTCGAAACCAACAATCGATTGAAAAGTCTGTTTGTCGTGTTCGAAAATGATGGTTTCGAAACTCGAATTGGACGGATCGTACACCGAAATTCGAACCGGATATATAATATCTACACAGTTTATAATATCGTTATAAAGCGAGCCATTGGCACATAGATCGATCAATTGATTGAATGCAGTTACATCCGGAACCTCGGCTTGCAGGTAATCGGCAAAGGTGATGTTCACAGGAAACTCGGGTATAAGTTCATCCCCATTTTTGAAGATTGCAAGATCATCAATTGAATTTACCGGATATGGATACCCATTATAGTAACAGGTATATGGAAAATCTATACTAAAACAGGAGGAATTGTCTACTATATCGTCAAAGGAGCCGTCGTGAGAGACCACAGACACGAGTAAGGATTTCAACTGCCGGTCATCGGTAAAAGCCTCATCATCCTCTCCCTCTACTATGGTTAGCTCTTCTTTCTGACAACCAGCGATCATCACTAACATCATAAAATACACAATGTATTTCATCTTTTCCTTTTTGGTAATATAACAACTAATGTATAAAAATTCCTACCCCATTTTATATTTTTATATTTACTGAAATTCACACAATGCCCACACCTCTTTTCAAGAATGTCTGCGACGAGCAGTTCTTTTCGAAATTGTATGACCAATATTCGAAGGATCTTCACGACTTCATCTATTACAAATATGGAGAGCATTTCGATCCTGAAGATAAGGTACATGAGGCATTTATAAAGCTTTGGAAAAATTGTAAGCGTGTGGCTCCAGATAAAGCGAAAAGCTTCCTTTTTACGGTGATTAATAATATTACGCTCAATGATATAAAACACAAAAAAGTGATTTTAAAGCACCAAAAATTAAAACCAAAAGAGCACACCCACGAAACTCCTCAGTTCATTATGGAGGAATCAGAATATTTGGAAAAATACCAGGCAGCCCTGGCAAAATTACCCGAAGGACAACGGGTTGCATTTCTACTTAATCGCGTGGAAGGAAAACGGCATAAGGAGATTGCCGAAATGCTCAATATCTCGCGAAAGGCTGTTGAAAAAAGGATTTATACCGCCCTGGAAAAACTAAGGCGGGAAATTGATGGAATTTAATTGAGATCGAGGTAGGAATTTCACACGTTCGATTGTTATATACATAGAAATTAACTATGAAAAAGAAGGATTTAATTTCTAAATGGTTAAACTTTAACCTTAGTGATGAGGAACTGGAAACATTTAACAACTTAGATGTTTCCTCTTCCTATCACCGTATAGACCGGGCTGCTAAACACTTCAAGGCACCGGATTTCGACCGGGAAACGAGCTTTTTACGTCTTGAGAAGAAGCTAGGTACCAAGAGATCTTCCCGAAAGATAAACTACTATGTTTCCGGTATTGCCGCTACTCTAATTGTTGCATTTGGACTATTCTATTTTCTCAATAATTCATCGGATGTTGAATATCTCGCGGCCAATAGTGAGACCACCCAATTTATTTTGCCCGATAAATCTGAAGTTGTTCTAAATTCCGGATCCTCCGTCTCATTCAACCAAAAAAACTGGGGGAAAGAACGCCAGCTCAAACTGGATGGAGAAGCCTATTTTAAAGTAGCAAAAGGCGAAACTTTTACCGTTTATACATCGCAAGGTAGCGTTTCGGTGCTGGGAACACAATTCAAAGTGAACGACCGAAAAGATTATTTCGAGGTAAGCTGCTACGAGGGATTAGTGAAGGTAATATACCAGGGAAAAGAACAACATCTTTCGGCGGGAAAGGTCTTTAAAGCATTTGATGATCGGTTTGTGGATGAAACTACCTCAGCGAGTAAACCCGCCTGGCTTGAACAGAAATCTACTTTCAAGAGTATACCTTATCGCTTCGTTCTGCAGGAATTGGAGCGGCAATTCGATATTGTGATTTCGGGAGCAGGAACAGACAATGACACCTTGTTTACCGGAAGTTTCAACAACGAAAACCTCGAAACTGCCTTGCAGGCTGTTACTATTCCCCTTAACTTGTCTTATTCTATTAATGGTAAAAATGTGGTTCTTAAAATTAACCAACAGTGACCCAAATAAGAAAGTTTACATTACTTTTTATCTTATTCAGTTTTAATTATTTGTCCGGGCAAAATCAGACCGATTCCAGGTCTTTGCAGGAAGTATTTACATATCTGGAGCAAACTTTCCAATGCACATTCAGCTATAAGGATATCGATCTAAGATATCATTACACTTCTGTTCCCAAAGCAAATGATCTTGAACTAGCGGTCCAGACGTTATCAAAAAGTACCTTATTTAATTTCACCATCCTGGATGACCGCACTGTGGCCGTTCAAAAACAAGAGGGGTTGGTACGTAGATGTGTTGTTATTACTTCTGAAATTGATCTACCTATGGTTAACGTGGCAATTATAACACCATACCAACAGCTCATAACTGATAGTGCAGGTAGAGCCGATCTGGAGGTCGCGAACACTTCCGAAGAAATTACCATAAGATACACTGGCTTCGAAACGATAAGAACCACAGCAGCCAAACTAGCTACGAACGATTGTTCCACCTTCAGGTTGTTGCGTAAGATCGAATATCTCAACACCGTTACCCTGGTGAACTACCTGGCTAAAGGGATCACTAAAAGCACCAATGGTGCCTTAAATGTAAATTACAAGGAATTTGACATCCTTCCTGGACTCATAGAACCCGACGTGCTGCAGACTATTCAGGCCTTGCCGGGAATTCAAAGTGTGAATGAAACCGTTTCCTTTATAAATATTCGTGGAGGAACTAACGACCAGAATCTGGTACTCTGGGACGGGATAAAAATGTATCAGAGCGGGCACTTTTTTGGTCTTATCTCGGCATTTAATCCGTTCCTTACCACCGAGGTAAACATCATTAAAAATGGTAGTAGTGCCGAATATGGGGATGGCGTTTCCGGGATCATAAGCATGCAGGGAGACGATACGATCGGGTCTCAAATTTCCGGAGGATGGGGTATAAACGCGATAAGCACAGATGCCTATCTGGAGATCCCATTAAGTGACAAAGCCTCTCTCCAACTTGCCGGACGAAAATCTTTCAATAATCTTATTGAAACCCCAACCTACACCGAGTATTTTGAAAAAGCATTTCAGAATACTGAAGTTCTTGTCAATTCGGAGGCGGAGTCTGCTTCCAATGACGATTTTACTTTTTACGACGCGCATTTGCGATTTGTATATAAACCTACCGAAAAGGATTACCTGAGGGTAAATTTTCTGCTACTGGGAAATCGGCTGGATTTTCTAGAAAATGCAGTGATCGACGACGTACGTGAATCCAGGCAGAGCGAACTAACCCAGGAAAATTATTCGGGAGGACTTTATTACGGCCGTATATGGAACAATAATTTCAGCACAAATATTCAATTATACGGGACCACCTACGGCTTGAGAGCGACCAATTTCGATATTCGCAATAATCAGCGATTACTTCAAAACAACGATGTACTTGAGGGTGGTTTAAAGGCTAGTGGAAATTTTGTGATCTCACAAAATGCGATGCTGATGGCGGGATATCAATTTAATGAAACCGGTATTACCAATTTCGAACAGATTAATAACCCGTTCTTTGAGAGAACCGATAAACAGGTAATGAGAACTCATAGTGTTTTTGCACAATCTAATCTCAGCCCAGCTAATTGGAACACCACCATAATAGCTGGTCTTAGGCTTAACCACATTGGTAAATTTAACCAGGTATTGCTGGAACCAAGATTAAGTATAAACTACCGCTTCCTGAATTATTTTTCCATCGATGTGGCTGGCGAATTAAAGAGCCAGACCACCTCCCAGATCATCGACCTTCAAAACGATTTTCTCGGGGTAGAGAACCGGCGGTGGGTATTATCAAGGGAAAACGATATCCCAATTCTAAAAGGACAGCAATTTTCTGTGGGGATCAACTACAGTAGAAACGGTTGGTTGGTAAATGCCGAACCTTATATAAAGAAGATTGAAGGAATTACCACGCAGAGCCAGGGATTTCAGAATCAGTTTGAGAATGCCCGTACTCACGGTAGTTATATGGTTAAAGGAGTGGATCTACTTATAAACAAACGACTTAGAAACGTGAATACCTGGTTTAGTTATTCGTACGCAAAGAATGACTACACCTTCGAACAGCTTACTCCTTCGTCATTTCCCAATAATATCGACATTCGCCATACGATCACTTATGGGATCAATTACAGCTTCGATAAATTTAATATATCGGGAGGTTTCAACTATCATAGTGGAAAACCAATCACCACCCTGGTCCCTGGTAACCAGGTTGTGAACGGACAATTGAATTTCGATCTTCCCAACGCCTCCAATATAGACGACTACATTCGGGTAGATATATCCGGTACTTACAGTTTCTCTATTGGAGAAAAATTGAATGCTTTTGCCGGAATTTCATTTTGGAACTTATTGGACACTAAAAACGAACTAAACAGTTTTTACCGAATCAATAACGATGGTGAGCACGAAAAAGTTACAGAGAATTCCCTGGCCTTCACCCCCAATGCCACGTTCAGAATTCGCTTTTAAGTGAAATATGTATCTTTAGCCGAATTAAAAAAACGCAATCCTTTAGAATGAAGAAAATTTTCCTTTGTTTCTTAATGGCACTAAGTGCTGTTGGAACTTACTCCCAAACAGAAATAGATAAGGTAAAAGAGACAGTATCGAAAGCCGAAATTGAAGGCCATATATACTTTTTGGCAGACGACCTGTTAAAAGGTAGAGAGGCCGGAACGCCAGAGAATAAGATCGCTGCTTCCTACCTCGCTAATACACTGCGAAGTTATGGGGTGAAACCTAATCCCAAGACCGGCACCTATTATCAAACCGTTCCTATGGAGAAAAAACCAGCGCCTAAACCTATCTATCTCACTATAAACGGTAAAGAATATAAATACAAGTTACCGATGAAATCGGCCAAATTAGAGGTGACCACTGAAGGAGTCTATCTGGGCTATGGGATGGAATCTGATTTCGAGGGAAAAGACCTTCGTAAAAAGTTTGTGATCGTTAAGTCGGGAAGTGCTAATTCGCCTTCTGTTCGGGCAGCATTTGGCTTAACACAGCAAAAAGAACAACTAGCAAAAGCCGCAGGAGCGCTGGGTGTAATAGAACTTGTAGACACAGACCAGAGAACCTGGGCAAGAATTGATCATTTTGTTAATTCGCCTCGTCTCGAACTGGCCAGCGGTGAAAAAACGAATGAAGATGGCAGGTTTGGTTATATCTGGATGATGGATGAAAAAGGTAGCCTGGCCAACGAACTTGACGGAGCTCCTAATCCATCGGTAAAAGTAGATATGTCATTAAGCCCTGTGAGTAAGATCATATCGCAAAATGTAATTGGCGTCGTGGAAGGTACAGACCCCAAACTTAAAAACGAATATGTGATCTATTCTGCTCATTACGATCACGTAGGTATTGGTAGCCCGGATGCTACAGGAGATACCATCTATAACGGTGCCCGCGATAATGCAGTTGGCACGACCACGGTTCTAAGTATGGCGAAGAATCTTGCCAAATACCCCACAAAGCGATCTGCGCTGTTCATTCTTTTTACAGCGGAAGAAAAAGGCCTACTTGGGAGTAAATATTATGTGGAAAACCCAGTGCTTCCTTTAAAACAAATGGTGTATTGCTTTAATAGTGATAACGGTGGCTATAACGATACTTCCCTGGCAACCATTGTGGGACTGGAGCGTACAACCGCACAGAAGAATATAGAGATGGCGGCAGCCGATTTCGGTTTAAAAGCTATAGAGGATCCTGCGCCCGAACAGGGTTTATTTGACAGAAGTGACAATGTTCATTTCGCGGCCAAAGGAATTCCGGCACCTACTTTTTCGATGGGATTTACCTCCTTTGACGGGGAAGTGACAAAATATTATCATCAGCCCGGAGACCATGCCGACTCTTTAGATTATGATTATTTACTGAAATTTTTTAGGGCATATGTGATGGCAGGCCGAAATATCGCCAACGATACAAAAACTGCGGTTTGGGTAAGTGGAGATAAATATGAGGCCGCCGGTAAAACACTTTACGGAAACTAATGAGACGAAAGTATTTGCTGGCATTTATGTTTCTTCCTATACTTATGTGTAACTGTAAATCTATGGCGGTGAAGAGCATTCAATATTCCGATCAGAATAACAATCATTATTCTATAACCCAGACTTCATTGATCTACAGTCCCGTTACTCCTGAAGAAAGTTCTTCGGGTGTTTACAGTGGAGGAGATCCTGCGGAAGTACAACTTACCAAAGATGAATTCAATACTATTCTTAGCCTGTCGGAAAAAATTATGAAAGTTTCGGAAGGAAATGAAATGAAACGCGAAATGCTTACTGCTGTATTGGTTATTTCGGAAGAGGGCAAAAGCCGAAAAGCCATATTAAAACGTTCGGAAGCACGAAGTGCGTTGGAGGAGCTACTTCAGAAAGTAAAACAATAAATTCTATTAAATATAAAAGCCATCCCATGTCCCGGATGGCTTTCTTTTTGTGGGGCAAAAAATGGAGGACATGCAAATTTTTTATAAAGGCCTCCTAAATAGATCTCGTCTGGAATCTTTACGTTCCTGTTGAGGGATTCTTCTTTTTCATAATCAATTTGAACAACGATTCAAGAAAGTATCCACTACTGATTCCAAATCCCTAAATTGAAGGCCTTTCCACTAACTAATCAAACAATCTATATTTTAGTGAAAGTGAGGAAATCGGTACCACCATTACCTCCGCTTACGTCGGTCAATTCTATTGTGTTATCGGTGATAGAAATAATGTCCCAATCGTCTATAAGATCATCGAAATCACTATCCTGGGGCACTGAGAAAAAGATATTGAAATCTACATCATTGCTACTCGAGGAAGACGAACTACTGCTATTGGTCACAGACCAGGTTCCATTTACGGTAGTAGTGTTTCTAACCGCCACCAGTGACCCATCACTATTAAAACTAAATTCAAAACCGGTAAAGTTGGAAGTCTCATCTTTATCGGTGTCCCAGAAATATGAGATCCTCCAGGTGCCGTTTTGAGCTACCTGGTTTGCCTGAGCGATCTGGTCGCTGCTGTTATTCGAACTATCGTTAGAGTCATCTTTCGAACATGCTACCAGGAGTACTGTAAAAAAGATCGTCATTGTGATATTTAAAAATTTCTTTTTCATTTTAATATAGTTTAAGAGGATTAATTATAATTTTTGAAATGTAAGGTTATCTGTTCCGCCGCCACCGCCACTAACATCTTCAAGTTCCACCAATGTGCTGGTAAAGTTTAGCACATCCCAGTCGTCGTTAAATTCGTCGAAGGGGAACTGGGTTCCAAAATCCAGAACCAGATCCAAATTGGTTGTTCCGGTGACTGCCCAGCTACCATTGAAGGTATTTGTTCCGTTTGTTGCCACTACCGTTCCACCTGTATTGAAAGTAAGGGTATAGCCATTATAGTCTATGGTTTCATCGATCCCGTCGTCAAGGTATTGGGCTACAAACCACTGCCCGTCTTCAAGGGTATCGATCAAGGCTTGCGCAGTTCCACCACCGCCGCCTCCACAACCTGTAGCCGGACTTCTTCCAAATTCAAGGATATCGGTACCACCACCGCCACCGCTAACATCAAGCAGGCTAATGAGGTTCGAATTGAAGCTGGAGACATCCCAGTCGTCATTAATGTCGTCGAAATTAGGATCTGCCGTGATATCGAAATTTAGAATAAGATTTAGCACGCCATCATCAACTTCCACGCTCCAGAAACCATTAACGGTTGTAGAAGAGCTTACCGCTGTGGCTGTACCATTGAGGTTGTAGGTGAATACGTAATCCACGTAGTCACAGGTTTCGATATTTCCATCGTCATCCAGTAAGTTAACGTACCACACGCCTGTGGTTAATTCGGTGATAAGTGCATTGGTGTTGCCACCTCCACCTGTAGGAGGAGTTCTCTCGAAAGTAAGATAATCTAAACTTCCGTCACCACTTTCATCTCGTAACCTGATAATATCATTGGTAGCTTCGATAATATCCCAGTCGTCGTCTAATTCATCGAAAGGTGAGTTTGTTCCGAAGAATAATACCAGGTCCGGTGTACTTCCTCCCTCGAACATCCAGGTACCGGGAACTGTATTGGTGCCATTGGTTGCCTGGGCTGTATTATCTGTAGCAAAGCTGAATTCGTATCCGTTGTAATTATCAGTTTCGTCGAAATCGTCAAAGAAATAGGTAATATACCAAACCCCATTAGTTAGGTTTTGTTCAAACACCACGGGATCTATAGGATCATTACTACCACTATTGTTCTCACAATCGTCTATAAGCTGTTGTAGTTGAGCATTGTTGGTAACGGTAACCACACTGTTATCATCAAGGATCACATTGATTGGATAATCTATACTGAAGAAGTCATCGTCGCCTAAGCTATTTAAGAAAAGGTATAATTCCAGGTCGTTATTTACCGTTACTGTCCCGGTTTGTTGCTGGTTATTATCGAAGATGAAGAAAGTGATTGGGTATTCGAAATCCAGACAACTTATGGAGTCATCTCCACCGCTGCTTTCACAGGCAGCGATCAATGCATCAAGTTCGGCCTGGCTGTTAACAACAACTTCGGTATAATCATCGAGAATGACCGTAATTGGGAATACGATCTCCAGGGTATCTATGTCGTTAGGAAACTGATTGAATATCGCCTCCACGATGTCCAGGTCGTCCTCGTCTGTGAGGATCACTTCCTGTCCGTTGGCGATCACCGTCACCGGAAATTTAATAGACACACAACTGTTTCCATCTATTATATCATCTATACTACCCGAGTTCTGAGAGGTTCGGATAAGCAAATTTGCAAGCACCGAATTCGCCGTGATAGTTTCTTCGTTGGTTTCATCGATAAAGATCTCCTCCTCTTTCTGGCAGGACATAAAGGTCACACCAAATATGAGGAGTGTAAATAAAAATAGTTTAGTAAGCTTTTCCATTCGTAGCATTTTTTTTGGGATTATTTACTAGTTAAACAGCGGAGTTAGATTTTACCCTACCCCATATGCTAAATAATTTGATATATTTGAGCCAAACCTCAAAAATTGTTTATGAAAGATCCCGATTCTGTTTGCAATGAAGCGGTATTTAACCAGGTATACAATGATATTTCTCAGTCTGTATGGAGATTCGCATATTATAAATGTGGAGATGAGGCACAGGCAGATGACCTGGTACAAGATGCTTTCATAAAATTATGGAGCAACTGTGCAAAGGTTGCTGTAGCTAAGGCAAAATCTTTTTTATTCACGGTAACAAATAATGCTTTTTTAAACCAGATCGCGCATAAGAAGGTGGTATTGAAACATGCTCAATTAACTCCGAGTAAAGTAGATAATGAGTCCCCCGAATTTGTGTTGGAAGAAAAGCAATATCATAAAAAACTGCAGGATGCGATCTCCAATCTTAGTGAGGCACAGCGAACCGCTTTTTTATTGAACCGTATAGACGGAATGAAGTATGCAGAGATCGCAGAACACCTTAATATAAGTGTAAAGGCTGTTGAAAAACGTATGAGCCAGGCATTGAAGCAATTGCGATTAGAGTTTAAAAATATATAGCAGGTAGGGTAAAAACAGCTCGAACTGTTATACGTTTGATAAACCAGACTTATGGACAAACATTACATTTTACATAAATACCTCAATAAAGAGGCAACCCCCGATGAGATCGCCCAGTTGAGGACCGATCCCGAATTCGCGGATTACCTAAGGCTGGCAGAAGCAAGTAGTGGTTTTGAACCACCGCAATTTAATGCTTCAGCTAATCTCGAGGTCATCCATTCAAGAAGAGAGAAGAAACTATCGGGACAAGCTAAACCTGCTTACAGTCGATTACTCAAGATCGCAGCCATCATGGTATTGGTTGTGGTAAGTTATGTGTTCATATCCTCCTTAAGCACGACGGTTTCCACCGATGTTGCCCAAAAGGAGACGTTCACATTACCTGATAATTCTATTGTTCAGCTGAATTCAAATTCAGAAATAAGTTATAAGAAAAGAAATTGGAAAAATAAACGTTTATTAAAGTTAGAAGGAGAAGCGTATTTTAAAGTGAGTAAGGGAAACACATTTACAGTTGAAACTCCGCAGGGAGATGTTACGGTTCTGGGAACGCAGTTCAATGTGTTTTCCAGGGACACAATTTTTAATGTGAAATGCTTCGAAGGACTGGTAAGCGTTGCATTTAACGATACCCTGATAAAATTACCTGCGGGCAATAAACTGAAAGTAGAAAACAATAAACTAGTTGTTTATACCACTACCACAACACAGGAACCTGCCTGGATCTATAACGAAAGTAGCTTTGAAAATGCTTCGTTGATAACAGTACTGAACGAACTAAAATCTCATTATCCTATTACTATAACCTCACCTCACAGTATAGCCAACAAACGATTTACCGGTAGTTTCACTCACGAAAATCTGAACTCTGCCCTGCGGTCGATATGCGATCCATTACATTTAGGCTACACTGTCGATGGAAATGATGTAACCATATATGCGAAATAGCGCTGTGCAAGGGCGGACGATCGTCTTAATTATTTGTCTTTCTCTTTCCACAGTGTTTTGCAGAGCGCAGGATGGTGGGAATAAAAACCTACTTGTGGTCTTGCAATCTATAGAGCAGGCATTCAATGTACGTTTCTCGTATGCTGTGGATGATATTGCCTATGTTACCTTATTGTACGAACCTCAACCCTCCCTCGAGGCTTCCCTGGATTACCTCTCAAAGAATATCCCCTTTACATTTAATAAAATTGATGATCGATATATTACTGTTGTAAAAAACACTTCCGAATTTCTCTGCGGAAGAATCCTTGCAGCAGATACAGGATTACCCCTTGAAAATGCGACTATCGTTTCCAATCTTACTTCCTTCGGGACGCTATCGAACGCAGATGGTACCTTTTTTATTCCGAAGGCACTACTGAATGAAGAACTGCTTATCCGTTTTGTTGGTTATCAGCCCTGGCAGATCGCGGTATCCGATCTAAATTTAAATTGCGAAGCTATACTAGTTCCCGCCGAAGTTTCCACCCTACAAACCGTGTTTATAAAAAATTTCCTCGTTAAAGGTCTCTCTAAGAATATGGATGGATCCTTCGGAATAAATACATCCGAATTTGGTTTACTGCCCGGACAGGTGGAAAACGACATCCTATTTGTTACTCAGGCCCTGCCCGGGATCCAAAGTGTAAATGAGACCATTTCCAATATTAATGTTCGAGGAGGTACTCACGACGAAAATCTTATCCTTTGGAATGATATTAAATCCTACCAGAGCGGGCATTTCTTCGGGTTGATCTCTGCTTTTAATCCAGACATCACCCAAGACGTGAAGGTGCACAAGAATGGTACACCAATTCGTTACGGCGATGGAATATCGAGTGTGATAGCCATGAAGTCGCGGGACCAATTAAGTGAAGGCTTTCACGGCGGGGCGGGTCTCAACCTTATTAACGGAAGCGCCTTTGCATATCTTCCTGTATCGGAGAAAGCAGCGATACAAGTTTCGGGGCGTAGTTCGTTTAATGCGCTATGGGAATCGCCAGTCTATCAAACCTATTCTGAAAAAGTTTTTCAGGATACCGAAATCTCAAATACCGATCCTGCAGAAAGCGGTTTAAAGATCGCTGCAGAGGAAGATTTTAGCTTTTACGATGTAAGTACAAGCTTTCTATGGGATATGAACGACAAAGATAAATTCCGGGTGAATTTTTTAGCAATGAACAACACCCTTACTTTTAATGAAACCATTTTGGACACCGAGCGATCTAAAAACAGTGAATTGGATCTAAAGAGTATCCTGGGGGGATTGAGTTGGGAACGAGCCTGGAGTGACACCTTCAGCACCAGGGTTCTCACCTATCTTACAACCTATTACCTAAGAGCCCTCAATCGCGACTTGTTAACTACACAGGAAGTTTTTCAGGAAAATGATGTGCTCGAGACGGGAATTAAATTGGATGGTAATCTGGAGCTATCCGATAATATTACGGCATCGGGAGGTTACCAGTTTGTAGAAACGGGTATAACGAATGAACAGGAAGTTAATTTACCGCGATTTGTCGATTTTAAGAAAAACGTACTCCGTACTCATGCTACATTTGCCGGACTCACCTATACCTCTAATGATAATAATACTACGCTGAACGGTGGTGTACGATTTAATTATTTTACCAAGTTCGACAAGCTCCTTATCGAACCACGAATTGCCCTTCATCAAAAATTAGTGGGTGGTTTATCCCTGGAGGCACAAGGAGAATTTAAAAGTCAGGCTACCACTCAGCGCATTGATTTTGACAGTGATTTTCTTGGTGTAGAAAAACGCAGATGGGTATTGGCCGATGAAGAAAATATTCCCATTGTAACGAGTAGACAGGCATCCCTGGGGCTACTTTTTGAGAAAAACGGGTGGCTGCTAAATGCCGAAGGCTTTTATAAGGAAGTGGAAGGTATTTCCTCCGGTAACCAGGGTTTTCAAAACCAATTTCAATACTTACGCAGTAGCGGAAGTTACCTGGCTAATGGCGCAGAATTTGTGGTTAACAAAGAGGAGAAAAACTATAGCATCTGGTTAAGTTATGCGTATCTCAATAATACTTACGAATTCAACTCATTTCAACCAACTTCTTTCCCGCACAATCTAGACGTAACTCATACTGCAACTTTTGCCGGATCTCTAATCTTCGATCGCCTGAAAGTGGCCTCGGGGATTAATTATCATTCGGGGAAACCCTATACCATTCCATTAACCGAAGATGCGATCATTACCGATGGCATAAACGAAACCATCGCTTATGGTAACCCAAATTCAGAACGTCTCACCGATTATTATCGCGTAGATCTGTCTGCCGAATACAACTGGGAGATCTCCGAGAATGTTGATGCAAAGATCAATATGGCAGTACTAAATGTTCTGGACACCCGGAATACCTTAAATATTCGCTACGTTATCACAGAGAATACAAATGGAGAGAGTACTATAAACGAAGTTAGAACAACCTCTCTGGGGCTTTCTCCCAATTTTTCACTACAACTTTTATTCTAAAATGGAAGAGTAACTTCTTCCCCTACCTGAATTCATAGATTTTAAATTTCTATCAGATTTCTTTGATAGTGAGGTGGTTATGCACGCGTACTTTAGCATCATAATTAGAATTATCCCTATTCAAATAATAGTAACCAAATTAAATTTCAATTATGAAAAAAGTAAGTATTCTAATCGCCGTGCTGGCACTTTGTGCCATGCCATTTACGACTATCGCACAAACATGTAGTCGTACGCTAACCTCGAAATCCGGAACTGTGTATTCTGCCAACCCCGGAACATTAACAACCACTGCAACCTCAGACCAGGTGACTATCCGTATCAAAAAAACGGGAGGACGTGCTGAAACTCAGGTAAATGTTTATGTAAACAATGTAATGCAGTCCAATCCTATCGAATACGATAATGGTACCTATATCCCATCAGGATGGCAGACCAGAACTCTTAACGGAGTTAATGGAAAGCAGATCAAGGTGAAGATCGTTAATCAATCTGTGGCAAATACCTTTAAGTATGACGCCAAGATCCAGGGTAACAGCAACAACGTAACCACTACCGGGAGTAAAGTTTCCGGAAGATTATTGGGGCAGACAAATAAGACCATCTACACCAACCCTTCATGTACCGGGAAGGCACGTATTATTGTAAGACGTACCGATGGTAGCGCGAGAGGTAACATTCGGGTATGGGAGAAAAACGGTTCATCGTGGAATTTGCTTAACAACCACACCTATACGTTCGAAAAGAACCAGGACAAAAAGATCTTTGTGGTAAATTCCAACCGTAAATTAAAGGTTGAACTGCGTAATGTTTCCGTAGGAAATAATCTACACTACATCATGAATGCCCTGGCGGCCAATTAAATAATCTTGTTTGGCGAACGGCTTCCTTTTGGGGGTCGTTCGCAAACTAAGGAATTCACCTACATGAATTCATACATTTTTAATCTCTAAGGGTATTCTTTGAACCCTAACATTTTATTGATCAATAACTTAGCAATAACCTCTAAATATAAAAATATAGACATCATGAAAAAATTAATCGCAATTATTACGATCGCCCTTTTTGCTTTTAGCTTTCAGGCGGAAGCTCAAAACTGTAATCAGGGGAAGAAACTAGCCGAAAAAACCTGGGAAAAATGGGGGCCATGGAAACCGAATATTCAATTGATCCCCTTTAAAGCAGAAGTACAGAAGATCAAGAATGTTTGGAACTGGATCGCTGCAAATGGTGGCGCTACCATAGGACCAAGATTCCTTGAAATTGATGGTGGAAACGAAACGGGTAGTATAACCGGGCAGACCAAAAGTACGTTCGTTACTCCTCCGTCCTTCGATAATAAAGTAGAGCTCACTATCAATAAATACGATGGAAAAGCTAAGACCGGAGTAGTGATCTGTGTACAAGGTCGCGACGGGGTAACCACCCAAAAAGCCACCTACGAATTTCCTAACGATAAGAATGGGAAAGTAAAGAAATTCACTTTGAACAACGTTCGAGGAAAGATCATCATTGTGGCAATGAGGAATAAATCTGTTGGCAATAAATTCAAGTATCGAATTAACGCCAAGAAAAAATAATATGAGAGTCTTGTCTACTCAATTAAAAATAAACGAATTGAATTAATATATCACAATTGTGTAGACTTTAATAGCCAGATAACCTACGTCTTGGTAAAAAAGCAAATGTAGAATCAACGTTCGAATAATAATTATGAAGAAACACATTTTATTTTTTATGCTAATAAGTTATGCTTGGACCGGGTGGTCTCAATATAGCGCTGAGATTGCTAATTATGACGTACCCGCTAAAATGGATCCTTCGAATACTTATCAACTGGATCTCACCATGAAGAATACCGGAAACGCCATACTCAACAGAAGCAACTGTGTGCTTAAAATGAGTTATGTAAGTGGCCCTGATGCAGACGCAGGTGAAGCCTTTGAAGTAGAAAGAGATCTTATTACCAATATCGATCCCGGCAAAGAATTTACATTCAAGTGGAGTATGGAATCCCCCGTAGTACCAGGAGTCTATAAAGTAAAACTCGCTATTACTAATGGAAGCAATACCCTGGATAGCCAGGATGTTACTGTGACAATAGATGAGGATTATATGGCTGATGTATCTGTTAATCTTCCCATTAGCCTAGAGCCTGAGAAGATATACCCCCCCATGAGCGCAACTGTAAAGAACAGTGGCGAGACCCAATGGCCCGAAGGGGATTACGAACTTAAAGGAGAAGTAACGGGAGCACCATCTAATGCAGAAGATGAAGATGAGGAAGCTTTTGAATTTGAAGAGAGTATAGACCTTTCAAACTTAGCGCCTGGTGCTTCAAAAAGTATCGGATTTTCAGAAAAACTTGAAACTCCATCTACTGGTGGGACCTACAACATTGAAGTAAGTATCTATAAGGATGGAAAAAAATTCGACGCACAGGACGGTACCATTAGAAAAGATACGAATGTTAAGATTGAGGAGCCGGAAGCCGAAATTAGCAGCAAGGTAACAACAAAGCTTTATCCGGAAAAGTCGTATTCCGTTTCATTTTCAATAAAAAATTCGGGAGAGGTACAATGGGAAGACGGAAGTTACAGCCTTAAATCCACGGTAGTAAGAAAACCATCGAACGATCTTAGTGATGACATCTTCGAACAGGAAGTAAAATTTGATGGTGACGAATTAGAAGTTGGTGAAGGTGACGATATTTCCTTTAACGATATTAATGTTCCTTCCATCCCTGGACGAGTAGAAGTAAAATACGAGATTATGAAGGATGGTAGGTCTGCAGATATGGAAGGTGGCGAGGTGAAAATAAATTACGAAATCGTTGAACTCCTTCCAGAGCTAAATATTGGAAGAGTAACTCTGGAAGATGAGATGGTACCTGGAAAGACATATAAATTACGTATTGATATGAAGAACTATGGAGATGTAATGGCTAACGGTGACGACTGGGTAATAAAATGCAAGACCCGGTCATTAAAACCTTCCAATTATAGACCTCCCAGGGGTGTATTTGATATAGAGCTCGATGGAATAGACATGAAATCGGGAGAATCTAAGTACGTTAATGGGAGCATTAAGGCTCCTAAAGTGTCCGGGGAAACATCTATACGGTTGCAATTCAATGTGTACTATAAAGGTGATAAAATGGGCAGTACAAAAACTTATGATATAAAAATTAAATCCTAATACTTTATAAAATGAAAATACTAATAACTTTAATCGCATTGATACCATCATTAATCATGGCGCAAGAACCAACTGTATACGAAATTGAACCAGTCTCGAACATGGAGGTTCGATACGAAGGAAACCTCAACCAGGGTATGAAGATCGAAGATCTATCATGGGCCTGGCAAAGTAACAATGCCTGTTTCCCGGCTACTCAATATCACAAATTCACAGGGAATCATGTATTCTTTACGGGTATTTTACCCGCATATAGTGAATCCACGGTGACCGTCATTCCCAAAGATCCCGAAGCTAATTTCAGTCTTTATGCTTATGAAGTTGGCGTGGACAATAATGCTCTTCCTCCGGATCTTTCATCTTGTATCAGGTGTGAAGCAGATCACAAATGGGATAGAAATTATGTTGGTAAAACCCAGGATCATACCAGAACTGTAAAGTACTTGGTCGCGATTACTAGGCCATATCGAGTTGTTATCGGAGTGGTTGGAGCTGAAGAATTGGATGAAGGTGATTTCACATTGGTAATAAATACGAAGGGTAGATAAGGCTAAAAAAGTTATATCTTTTATGTATGTTATCAACTAACCAATTGTTTGTTTTACTTATCGCATTTGCGGCTTTGCTAACAAAGCCGCAATCTGCGTTTTCTCAAGAACATATAAAGCATAAAATTGATAGCATCATTTCATCCCTTAAAGATAAGGACTACAAAGACAAGGAATCTTCTTATTTCGACCTCAATAAGTTAATATTAAGAAAAGGAGGCAACGATGTCGAAGCACTTTTTAAGTATGCTATTTCGAAGGACAGCTCGGAGCAGGCGAGGATGGTCTACTTCGAATCCATGTCAACGGTCTACTCGCGAAAAGGTGATACCAACGAAGCACTTAATATTAAAAAGAGAGGTCTTGAAGTAGCCGAAAAATTAAATGATAAAAAATTTATACTCGTTTACAATAATGATATAGCGAATTTGTATATCTATCAAAATCTCCCTGATAAAGCATTGTATCACATCAATAAGGCTCAGGCTCTTGCAGAAAACGAAGAACTGCAACATTATAATGCTGCTATTTTTTACAACCGGGGCTTATTGGAGAGTTTATTGGAAAACGAAAAAGGACAATACTACCACTATCTTAAAATGTGGCAGTATGCCAAAGATTTTGAGAATACATCCACCAAACGTTTCTACTTATATGTTCTGGTAGATTTTTTGAGTCAGACCAATTACCCGGAAGACCTTGCCACATACACAGAAATACTTTCTGGGTTGTATGAGGAGGCCAATCCTAATATGCCTGAGGGGCATATGCCTATTAAGAGTTTATTTGAAAAACGATCGGACCCATCGAATATACCCTTACTAAGAAAGTCAATCGCCATAAGCGATAGTACCAATAGTGTGAACACCCTTACATTCTCATCAATAACTTTAGCCAGGATATATGAGAAGATTGGGCAGCCATTCGATGGATTATCAGTTTTAAAAAAGGCGGTAAGAAAAATAGATACTGTAGACAAACCTCAGCTGAAACTTGAGCTTTATTCCGAGTTAAGCCGGATGCATGCACAAACTTCAAACTATAAAGAAGCTTTTAAATATTTCCGGAAGGAAACCGCACTCCGGGACAGTATTAAATCGGATAGGATGCAACGTAATGTTGCCGAACTGGAGGTAAAATTCGACACCGAACAAAAGGAGCGCAAGATCGCGCAACAAGACCTTCAGCTTGAAAAGGAAGCCAGGCAGAAGAATATGATCTTTACAGGACTTATCGCGCTTGGCATATTGCTTATTATGAGTTTTTTCTTTTTCAGAAATAAACTAAAATATCAGCGAACCATAGCCGCCCAAACCGAAGCTATTCAGAAGCAGGAGATCAGGGAACTTCAGCAAGAAAATAAATTACTTGCATTAAATAGTATGATCGAAGGCCAGGAAGCCGAACGCCTTCGAATTGCGAAAGATCTACACGATAGCCTGGGAGGGTTGCTCAGTACTGTGAAAGCTCACTTTACCACCATTCAGAAAGAAATAGAAGAATTGGAAAAACTCAATATAACCGAAAAGACCAACTTGCTTATAGACGAAGCCTGCCTTGAGGTTAGACGGATCTCTCACAATATGATGCCGCATGCGTTAAGCTTATCGGGATTAAAAGGTGCTGTACAGGATATTGCATCCAACCTGCAGGAAGAAGGCTATCTGGTCACTTTGGAGATTGAAGATCTCCCCTCCTTGGAAAAAACCCGGGAGGTAATGATCTATAGGCTGATCCAGGAGATCGTCGCGAATATCCGAAAGCATGCCGAAGCAAAATCTGTACTCATTCAGGTATTGGCACTCAAGAAAGATCTCAATTTACTCATTGAAGATGATGGAAAGGGTTTCAACTTTGAGCAGGCTCTCAATAAAGGTGGGTTAGGCCTTAAAAGTATTAATAGCCGCGTGCAGTTTCTGGACGGGCATATCGATTGGGATACTCAAGAAGGTGAAGGAACTTCGGTAAGCATTAAGATCCCTGCTGTGTAAATGATAATATTTAGCAAACATATCACTAAGGTCACCCAACGATTACTTCTACTTTGTACGCTGTTTGTTGGTTGCGAGCTAACGGCTCAATCGAATAAGGTGGAAGACAGTTTGAAGCAAGTACTTGCGGTCACTACCAACGATTCGATAAAAATGGATCTGTATAACGAATTGCGTAAAGCAACCTTTTATTCGGAGCCGGAAATTTCTAAAAATTATACCAGGGAATACCTGGAACTCGCCAAACGTGTACAGGATTCATTCCGAATTGCCCTGGCTCAATACTATATGGGTAATGCCGATATAACATTGGGGAATTATAAAGAAGCTTTACCCAATTATCTGCTGGCGGCAAAGTATTTCGAATATTCGGGTGATCCCGGCAGGCTGAGCTCTGTGTACAATGGCATTGCCGCCGCCTACGAAAAACATGGCGTAGATTCGCTTTCGCTGAGGTATTTTGAGCTTTCCTACAAGATTAGCAAAGAACAAAATGATGACAGGCGTATGGGTATTGCTCTTAACAACATAAGCAATATCTACCGAAACCGCGGAGATCTGCATACTTCTGTCGAATATCTGGAAAAGGCGCGTAACCATTTGGCAGCTCCCCAATACGCCAAATATTTTATCCCCATAAGTATTAACCTGGGGAATGGTTATGTAGATATGGAGCGAACCCAGGATGCTAAAAAGATCTTTGAAGCCACACTTAAAACTATAGATTCGACCCAGGATATTCTCCATTACGGATCCCTGTTGCGCGGACTTGGAGGCGTGTATACCCAGGAGGGAAACAGCCGTAAAGGCCTGGCTTATTACGAACGTGCGTATAAAGCTTTTCTCGACCATGGGTTTTACGACGAACGCCTGGAAACCATGCCTTTCCTTATCGATGCATATTACGAGAACAAGGAGACCTTGAAGGGTATGAATTTGTTCTACGAGTATACAGAAGCCAAGGATTCGATCTTTAATTCGGAAAAGGAAAAGAACCTTACAGAGGCGCTTCAGAAATACGAAGCAGAAAAAAAGGACAAAGCCTTATTGGCACAGGCCCTCACGATCGAGAAGAATACCCGACAGAAGAACACCATCCTTATCTTACTAATATCGGCGGTTGCTATCTCTGTATTACTGTTCTTGTTCTTCCGAAAACGCCTGCAGTATCAAAAAACTATTGCCAGCCAAAATGCCTCCCTCCAGCGGCAGAAGATCACCGAACTTCAGCAAAAGAATAAATTACTGGCCCTAAGTAGTATGATCGAAGGCCAGGAAGCAGAACGACTTCGAATTGCAAAGGATCTTCACGACAGTCTGGGAGGGCTGCTAAGTACTGTTAAAGCTCATTTTACAACAATTCAGAAACAAATACATCAATTGGCCAATTTCAATCTTACAGAAAAGACCAATACACTTATAGATGAGGCATGTATTGAAGTGCGGCGGATCTCACATAATATGATGCCGCATGCTCTGAGTATTTCCGGATTAAAAGGTGCACTTGAAGATATCACACAGAACCTGAAGGAAGACGGTTTCGATGTTACCCTGGAAATTAAAAATCTTCATCCGGAAATGGATAGCACCAAAGAAGTGATGATCTACAGATTGGTTCAGGAAATAGTGTCTAATATCCGCAAGCATGCCGGTGCAGACACCATTCTGCTACAGTTGATAGGGTTTAAAAATGAAGTTAATCTAATTATTGAAGACAATGGCAAGGGATTCGATTATAGGGAGGCTGTTTCAAAGAACGGGCTCGGAATTAAGAGTATAAACAGTCGGGTTGATTTTCTGGATGGTACCATAGAATGGGACTCAAAGCCGGGAAATGGCACTTCAATAAGTATAAATATACCGTTATGATACAGGTCTTTATAGTTGATGATCATAAAATGGTCATAGAAGGATTACAGTTGTTACTTCAAAATGAAGAGGACATTACCGTGATAGGATCCGCCCTGAGTGGAAAAGACGCTTTAGAGCAAATTGATATCAAACAGCCCGATGTGGTATTGCTGGATATCAATATGCCCGACATGAACGGCATTGAAACCTGCAAAGAGCTCATTGCGCGTCATCCAGATCTGAAGATCGTGGCAATTTCGATGCACAAGGAAAGCAGCCTGATTAAATTGATGCTTTCCAGTGGTGCAAAAGGTTACGTATTAAAAAATGCCGGACAGGATGAAGTTATAGAGGCTATTAAAATGGTGAACGATGGAAAAATGTACCTGGACGACACGGTAAACGAGATCGTGGTGAACAGTGTGGCGAATGGCAACGAGGCAAAACAGCGGAGTCCGTTTCCCACCTTGTCGCGGCGCGAAAAAGAAATACTACAATTAATACTGAAGGAACATACTACGCATGAGATAGCAGAGAAGTTGTTTATCAGCTTCGGAACCGTAGAAACTCACAGACGAAATATGCTTATAAAGACCGGGGCGAGAAATACTGCCGGCCTTGTACGAATAGCACTTGAATACGAATTACACACATAACCTCTAAAATAAAGATCATGAAAAAATTAGTTCTCATACTTGCAACCGCGTGTTTGCTGGGATGTGCCTCGGAAACCGAAAAGAACAGCCTGGACAGAATAGCCGATATTTACGACGCCAAAACCTCATACTCCAAAGGATTTAGCAGTTCTGCGGGGACGGAAACCGTGCGGAATTTTACCGCAAAAATTTCGGAGAGTGACCTTATCGACAGTTTAAACCCTAATGTTACCTCTGCCAATATTGCTTTATTGGTATACCAGGGATTTGAAGATGATGAGAAAGGGAAGTACAATTTCATCAATGTAGAAATGTTGAATAAAAAAGGGGATACTGCAGATTATACCTATCCTATAGATGTATTGAAAAAATTAAACAGGAAGTCTGAAGTATACACAACGTTCTCACAGAGCCTGTTGGATAGTGATGCTGCGGCTATTGATAAAATAAGAAATGAGAATTCTATTGCGCCTCCCATTGGCGAACGAATTATAATAACCATGGGTGAGTATAAGGAGAAATACGGGTCGCTTATTGCATACCAGCCTTTTGGTGTTGCCGAAGTGAGTGATGCCCAGGGTGCTGCGTATCAGTTTCAGTCGTACCTGGTTTTCAGCAGCGGAAAGAAAATACCGTATCTGGTGGTGGTAGACACCTCTCCAGATCTCAATAAGCTTGAAGGGTTTAGATTCTTTGAATAAAAAAAAGCCCCTGAAGAACAGGGGCTTTACTATTATTTTAACATTTAGTCAATAAATCCGCCAGGGTTATTATCCCAGAATACCTGGTCGGTAAGCTGACGCTGTTGGATGTTCGGGTTGTTTTCTACCTCATCAACAGGATATCTGTACCCTCTTGGGAACGCACCTGCTGCTGTTATAGGAGACTGCAGGGTTGGGAATCCTGTTCGTCTGTATAGGTTGTATACTTCTACACCGTTACCCCAGGAAGCAAGGAATGCTTCTCTTGCGATAATGGCAAGTTTTCCGTTGTTGTTCGCTGCATTGTACTCTGCAAGTACCCCTGCTACGTAGTTATCCTTATCGGCTTGAGTCATTTCGAAACCATCTGTTGCAACACCTCCTACGAAGTCGTCTACCTTATCCAGGCTTAGACGGATCCCTTCGGCCAGTAAGTTAGCCGGGTTACCGTTGGTTCCAAGAGTAAGGGCTGTTTCGGCCAATAGGAATTTTGTATGCGACGCCAGGTAGATAGGTAATACACCGGCACCACCCAGGTTATTCTCTGTAGCTCTTGCCTGTGCGAACTCGTCTCTATCGAAGGCTCCACCACCCGGGTAGATACCAAAGGTAGTACGCTTGAATCCATCGTTTGGAATACCCGCATCATCGGTATGGTCACGACCCCAGTAAAGGTTTCCTACATAACAGTAATCGTATCGGGCATCTCCGGCACATGGCAGGTCTGAACCTGAGGGTGGGTTAGAGGTTTGACGATACAGGTAGTAACGTGTTCTTGGATCGATCGTTCCTGTTTCGATAAAAGGAGGTTGATCGTCACCTGCATTTAACAGGTCAAGGAAGTTGTTACTCATATACGATCCGGCTCCTGCTGCAAGATATCCCGTGGTAAAGAAGGGGTGTCTTGATTCTACAGGATCCTGAACATCAGAATATCCAAAAGTGAAATCTTCTGAAGTATTATCGATAATACTACCGTTAGCCGTTGAGTTGATCCCGGCCGTTGCTCTGGCAGGATCGGTAAGGCGAAGGTTGTTATAAGCACGAAGCTTTAAAGTGTTCGCCAGGGCGATCCAGTTATCAGCATCGAAATCTCCGAAATAAAGATCGGTTGTTGGCTCGATAAGCCCACCAGCCTGAAGGTTGGCAATAGCTGCATCAAGTAACTCTAACTGCGCATCGTATACCGACTTGGCAGGATCTGTATTTGGATTTGGAAATTCTTCCGGCTTGTTGGCCTCAGAGTAAGGAACATCGTTCACATAATCAACCAATAGCATATAGGCAAATGCCTCGATCACCTGAGCCACACCCAGGTGGTTGGTAAGACCTTCCCCACCGTTTTCAAGGTCCACATTGTGAAGCCCCTCGATAAGGTCGATGTTTCCAAACATCTGGTAAGATTGTTGCCACTCGGTAATAAGTGTGTTCTCATCAATGGCCCCGTTGTATGCTCCAAACAAGTTGGTCATACGCGTAGAACTCATAGAAGGTCCGTTGTAACCATTCCAAACGTTACGTGCAAAAGTAAGCTGCACGTCGTTCAGGATGAAGTTAGGATCTGCGTTCTCAGACCCAACAACGTTAGGGTTATCTAGTAATTCTAACTCCACAGTGTCACAGGCAGTGAAGAAAAGGAGGGTGGTAAGAATGAATGAGATTTTAAGTATGTTTTTCATAGTAAAATTTTTGCGTTCAGTAATAGAACAGTTCAGGATTAAAAATGATACCTCGCATAGTAAAAAAAATTTTTATATAAGTTTACAGCTGGAAATTGCACCTATGAACAAAGAGAAAGATACTTGTAAGGAAGAGGTTTTTAATGCTCTTTACCGCGATCATGCGCAGTCCTTGCACAATTTCCTATATTTTAAGACTACCAATAAAGACCAATCGCATGATATTGCGCAGGAAGCATTTATAAAACTTTGGAACAATTGTAAAAAAGTAAGTCCCGAAAAAGCAAAGTCCTTTTTATTCACTGTGGCAAATAATTTATTTCTGAATGCGATCGCGCATCAAAAGGTGGTGCTGAATTTTAAAAAGTCGAAAACCACTGTGATCAACGAACAATCCCCAGAGTATTTAATGGAAGAGAAAGAATTTGAAGCCAGACTCAATAAGGCGATCGCCGATCTTACTGAAGTGCAGCGAACCGCCTTTTTATTAAGTCGGGTAGAAGGAAAAAAATACAAGGAGATTGCCGAAATATTAGGTATTTCGGAAAAAGCTGCCGGTAAAAGGATACACGATGCCCTGGAGGCCTTACGCGAACAAATTGAAAAAATATAGAATAGTGAGGTAGTAATTTATACACTCAACTGTTCTATATCTGAACATGCCAACGAACATGAAAAAGAAAGATTTATTAAATAAATGGTTAAATGGCGAACTAACTCCGGAAGAATTTGAGGTATTTAGAACGATTCCGGAGTTTTCGTCATACCTGAAAATAGATGCTTTTGTAAAGGATATCGATCTTCCCAAGGTGGATGTTGAGGCTGGTTTGGCTGAGTTACAACAAACAAGAATTCGATCGTTGGATACAGAAAAACCCAAGTTGTTCACTCTGTCCAATGTAATGCGGATCGCTGCTATACTCACACTGCTACTAGCATCATATTATTTTATTGCCAATTATAGTGTTGCCGCTAATACCGAACTTGCCCAAACTGAAGTCGTACAATTACCAGACAACTCCCTGGTTACCGTTAATGAAAATTCGGAGCTTCGGTATAAAAAATTCAATTGGGGAAATGATCGTGAGGTCACTCTGGATGGGGAAGCCTATTTTGAAGTTGAGAAAGGCAGTACTTTTACCGTAAATACAAAACTGGGTAGTGTTACGGTATTAGGTACACGTTTTAACGTTTCAACACATGGAAATGATCTTGTGGTAAGTTGTTACGAAGGTGAGGTACGAGTGATGATGAACGATCTCACTATAGATCTACCAGCAGGAAGAATTGTAAGCTTTAATTTGAATGTCCCTGAAATTGCTGATGTTTACCTCAAGGAGCCCAATTGGCTGTATAACGAAAGTACATTTAACGATGTACCAATTTTGAAGGTATTATCTATACTTGAAACCGAATATAATTTAGATCTTTCAACTAAAAATATTGATGTAAATTTACGATTTACAGGGGGATTCCCTAACGATGATCTTGAAGCAGCCTTACAGGCGGTCACAATTCCTCTGAAACTTAATTACTCAATAGAGAACAAGGATGACGTTACTATATTTGGTAAGACCAATTCAGATTAAAAGTCACTTTCTCTTTTTTTTCCTATGCTTTCTTACTAGCTCTACAGCCCAGAATACCACTAACGATATCCCGGTAATTAATATATTAAAGAAGGTTGAACGACAATTCGATCTTAGCTTTTCATACAATAAAAAGGACTTAAAAAGTATCCGTTGTGAGGCCCCGGAATACAACGTTTCCCTAGAGCAAATTTTAGCACAGATTTCGGGTAGATGCGAAGTTCAATTCTACCGTATTGACGAAAGATATATTGCCGTTAGGCCAGGCAACAATGCTTTAATTTCTATTTGCGGAACCTTGATTGAAACAGCCAGTGGCGCTCCATTAAGCAACGCTTCCATACTGGCGGAGAACGTACAAACCACTACAGACTCCGGTGGGGTCTTCCGGATCTCGGCAATTTCGGAAACCACTAATATCTCCATCTATCACCAGGGTTTTAAAGTAAAAGAATTAGTGGCCGGAGAACTGAACAAAACAAATGAATGTCCGTTGGTTTTCATCGATCAGCGATTTAACTATTTACCCACCATCCTACTTAACAGTTATCTCACCAAAGGGATCTCTAAGAATGCAGAAGGTTCTGTTTCTATATCCAATCCCAACTTCGAAATACTTCCCAGCCTGATAGACCCCGATGTGCTGAAGATCGCCCAGATCCTGCCCGGGATAGAAAGTTTTAACGAGACAGCCTCCGATATAAACGTAAGAGGTGGAAAAAACGACGAAGTTCTATTGCTTTGGGACGATATCCGGATGTATCAGAGCGGGCATTTCTTCGGACTCATTTCGGCATTCAACCCTAACCTCACCCAGAATGTTAATGTGTATAAAAACGGTACGCATCCCAGGTTTGGAGAAAGTGTATCGGGTGTAATTAGTATGAAATCGGACAGTGAGATCCCTGAGAAGGTGACAGGCGCAGCCTCTATAGATTTTATCAGCACGCAATTCTATGCCAAGATACCAGCTGCCGAAAATTTTGCCTTTCACATTTCCGGCAGGACCTCCATCAATACCGGGTTAGGGAACCCTGTGTATAACCAGTTTTTCGAGAGAGTTTTTCAAAATACAGTGGTAACAGATTTCAATAATAACACAACCGAGGGACTTCGTTCTACCGATGAAGCTTTTAATTTTTACGACGTTAATGCCAAGGCTATCTGGCAGCTAACACCCAAGGATAAGTTTCAATATAATTTTCTTACCATCTTCAATAAATTGCAATTTACAGAGCGCCTAATCGATGAGACTAGTAGTAGTAAGAATGTAAGTGAATTAAAGCAACAATCCCTGGTGAATGGGGTAAGTTGGGAGCGAGACTGGTCTACCAGGCTGTCATCTAAGATCGTCTACAACTACGTTAATTATGGTAATGACGGGGCAAACCAGAATGTGGACACCGGACAGTTACAAATACAAAAAAACGAGGTTAAAGAAAGTGAGATCGCACTGGAACTCTTCTATACCTTCAGTAACGATCTATCCCTTAATGCGGGATTTCAGCATACAGAAACCGATATTAAAAATGAGTTCAGTCCTTTTTCTGTAATTGAATTGTTTACCTCCGAAAATTCCTTGAGATCTAATGCCTATTATGTCAATTCGAAATGGAAATTCTTCGAAAAAAATACGGTAGTAAGCGCCGGTCTACGACTTACAGACTACCCGGACCTGGACAAACAATTTTTCGAACCCAGGATCAATTTCCTTCAAAAGATAAATACGGCAATAAGTCTTACAGCTTCTGCCGAAATGAAACACCAGTCTATTGTTCAAACGATCGATATACAAAACAACCTCCTGGGAATTGAAAATCTGCGTTGGATCATTTTGGGCGAGGAAACTGCTCCCATATTAGAAAGCTGGCAAATTGCCTTGGGTGGCAACTTTAAAAAAGATAACTGGGCCTTCGGGCTGGAAGGATTCCACAAAAAGGTTGAAGGAGTGAACACTGCGAATCAAGGCTTCCGAAATCAATTGTCCAATACAGAAAGCTTGGGCAGTTATGATGTAAGCGGTATGGAAGTATCAATCAGCAAGAAGACCGACCGGTTGAATGCGTGGCTGAGTTATACTTACCTCAACAATGAATACACATTTAACGATCTGGATCCGTCAAATTTCAGAAGTAATTACGATATAACCCATACCCTTTCCCTGGCTGCCTCGTATAAATGGAAATCGTTAATACTATCCCTGGGCACCAACTATCACAGTGGTATTCCCTACACCACTCCGGTTGCAGGCAATGAAGTTACTATCGAAAATGATCAGGCAAGGATCAATTATAACAGTGTGAACAACGCAACCTTAAAAGATTTCTTTCGAACCGATTTCTCCGCAGGATATACGCTCAAGCTGGATCAAACCTTTACAGGGAAGCTCAATATAGGAGTGATCAACATTTTCAATAGACGAAATGCCCTGGATACCTATTATGTACTGGACCGAGAGCTTAATGGTGAAGCCAATTTAAACAGAGTACAGCAATTTTCCCTGGGGTTTACACCCAATGTATCGCTAAAATTACTATTCTAGGTTACATTCGCTCAGGAACGGAGATCCCGAGTAATGAGAAGGCAGTTTTTATAACCGCAGCCACGGCGGTTGAGAGTTGGACACGGAAATATTTCTCCCGAATGTCTTCCGCACCCAAGATGGTCACATTTTGATAGAAGGAATTAAATTCCTTTACAAGATCGTAGGTGTAATTGGCGACGAGTGCCGGGCTGTAATTGCCGGCAGCTTGCTGTAGTGTTTCGGGGAAAGCCTGAAGTTGTTTCAGTAATTCCTTTTCCTTTTCATGAAGGTCTACAGACATTACATCTTGCTTTTCCATCTGTGGCGCTTTTCGTAAGATGGACTGGATCCTGGCGTAGGTATATTGAATAAAGGGACCAGTATTTCCCTGAAAATCCACACTTTCCTTAGGATCGAATAAAATGCCCTTCTTCGGGTCCACCTTCAGAATATAATATTTAAGAGCCCCCATCCCTATAGTGTGATAAAGTTCTTCTTTTTCTTCTTCTGAAAAGTCTTCGATCTTTCCTAATTCTTCCGAAATTTCTCGTGCCGTTGCAGACATATCTGCGATCAGGTCGTCTGCATCTACAACCGTTCCTTCCCTGCTTTTCATCTTACCTGAAGGAAGGTCTACCATCCCGTAACTGAGATGATAAAGATTTTCGGCCCAACTATATCCTAATTTCTTCAGTATTAAGAATAGCACCTTAAAATGATAATCCTGTTCATTACCTACCGTATAAATCATACCCGTTACATCCGGATGGTCTTTAACCCGTTGGATCGCTGTACCAATATCCTGGGTCATATATACCGCGGTACCGTCACTGCGAAGCACGATCTTCTCGTCCAGACCTTCATCTGTAAGATCACACCAAACAGAGCCGTCTTCCTTTCTAAAAAACACACCGTTTTCCAGGCCTTCTTCTATATTATCCTTCCCTAAGAGATAGGTGTCACTTTCGTAATAATAGCTATCAAAATCCACTCCCATGGATGCGTAGGTCCTTTCAAATCCTTCGTACACCCAGCCATTCATCATTTTCCATAGTGCCACAGTATCTGGGTCGCCGGCTTCCCACTTGCGCAGCATATCCTGTGCTTCCAGCAAAGAGGGTGCCTTAGCTTTCGCTTCATCGATTGGCATACCTTCATTTACTAACTTTTCAATTTCTTCCTTGTATACCTTGTCGAATTTTACGTAATAATTACCCACAAGTTTATCACCTTTGAGACCGGAAGATTGAGGAGTTTCTCCATTTCCATAGCGTTTCCACGCCAGCATACTTTTACATATATGGATTCCCCTGTCGTTAATGATCTGGGTCTTGTACACTTTTTTCCCGGAAGCCTTCAATATCTCTGCAACAGAATATCCCAGAAGGATATTTCGCATATGGCCCAGGTGCAATGGTTTGTTGGTATTAGGAGAAGCATATTCCACCATCATGGCGTCGGTTCCGGGAGATTCAATTCCGAAGGAAGAAAAATTGGTAACCGAATTAAAAAACTCCAGGTAATATGCATCACTTAGCACAAGATTTAGAAAGCCCTTCACTACATTAAAATCGATTACCTCCTCAACATGCTCGGTTAGATATTTGCCCAGGGATTCCCCTATTTGTGCCGGATTGCCTTTAATTACTCGCAGCATGGGAAAAACAACCACGGTAATATCGCCTTCAAATTCTTTCCGGGTTGCCTGGAATTCTACAGTATCCGGGCTAACCCCATATATTTCCTGGGTGGCATTCTTGATGTGTGAAGTAAGTTTTTCCTGCAGTACCATCGGGTCTTTATGAGCTTTAGTTTTGTTATTGCAGCGTGCTGCGGTAGCCGAATTAGAGGGCAAAGATAAAATTTTATTCGGTAGCAACAGGCCAATTCAACGGCCTAAAACTTAACTAAGTTTTAAGGGGAAAGCTGTGGATAATGGCTACCTTTAAAACAAAAACATGCTACTGAATGTTTCCTATAATAATAAGGATGTCTACCGAAAGATCGACGAGGCTGTTGGTAAACCGTTTACTCTTTCTCAGCGTCTGAAACGAGGTGGAATTGGTGCCGGAAAGTTGGCAATCACCGAAGCCAGTGTTCAGATCAACAATTTACTCATACTCGATAATAACAGGAATGTATGCGGGATCGAAATGCGACCAAAAGGCATCATTGTTGGATTTCGCGCGTTATTGGAGTCCTATGCCCTTGTAATTCCTTACTACAAACTGGTAATTTATAAAGGCAGTGCGGAGGAGTACAGTATCTATCGGGATACGTACTATGTTAAGATTGAGGCCGCATCCAAAGATAAATACACCCACAGATTTATGGGAAAGATCCTGGCAGAAAAGGCACTACATCAGCCTGCACATCCATCAGATCAAGTTTAGCGGCGTCTTTTCATGAAGATACCTGCTACTATTGCTAGGAGGGCCAGTCCGAAGATTCCGATGGTTTGATTGGTGTCCGCCTGATCCATAGATCGGTATTGCGGAAGCAAACTAATCATCGCTCCATAAACGATGAGTATAATGCCTCCGGCAACCAAAACAAAGCGTAATATCTTCATAGTCCAAAGGTAAATATATTGTGTTTAACAAAAGAATCATTGATATTAAGTAACTTGAAACAAAAAAATTGAAAATTCTACTTACAGGGGCGAATGGCTACATTGGAATGCGATTACTCCCTCTTTTACTGGAACAAGGTCATCAGGTGGTTTGCGCAGTGCGAAATGCACCAAGGCTTTCTGTAAATAAAGAAACCAGGGCCAGGATAGAAGTGATCGAGATCGATTTTCTCGATGATGATGCCTCCGGGGTCATCCCTGAAAATATTAATGCAGCCTATTATCTAATCCATTCCATGAGTGGGTCCACTTCCGATTTTGACGAAAAAGAAGAGAAGTCTGCCAGGAACTTCAACCGATTTATGGAAGCAACTTCCTGCAAGCAAGTGATCTACCTTAGCGGAATAGTTAATGATGAGGAACTCTCAAAACACCTGTCCTCCAGAAAGAATGTGGAAGATATTTTAGGTGAAGGGTCATTTGCTCTCACCGTGTTAAGAGCGGCTATCATTGTTGGCTCCGGGAGTGCATCCTTCGAGATCATCAGGGATCTCTGTGAAAAGTTACCGGTAATGATCACTCCACGATGGGTAAAAACCCGATGTCAGCCCATTGCCATACGGAATGTGATCGAATTTTTGCTAGGTGTGTTGGGACGAGAAGAAGTCTATAATGATTCTTTCGATATAGGTGGGCCGGACATCCTTTCGTATAAGCAAATGATGCAGCAATACTCTAAAGTGAGGAAACTATCGTTGTTTATAATAGATGTACCATTTCTCTCACCTAAACTCTCTTCCTACTGGCTGTATTTTGTCACCTCCACCTCCTATAAGCTCGCCTTAAACCTGGTGGACAGTATGCGAATAGAAGTAATTACTAAAGACACCAGATTGCAGGAGTTGTTGGGAATTGATCCGCTGCACTATACCGAAGCCATATCGCTGGCATTCGAAAAGATCGAACAGAACCAGGTAGTATCTAGTTGGAAGGATTCTATGGTGAGCGGAAGATTTCGTGAGGACCTAAAACCTTTTATTCAGGTTCCATCTTACGGCTGCCTGAAAGACGCTCAAAAAATAACGATCGATGATCCGGACCGCATTCTCAATAATATCTGGAGTATAGGCGGAAACAGAGGATGGTACTATGGTAATACTTTATGGAGAATTCGCGGTTTTATCGACAAATTATTTGGTGGAGTTGGCCTGAGACGAGGCAGAACACATCCTGATAAGATATACGAAGGGGATGCACTCGATTTCTGGAGGGTATTACTGGCCGATAAGGAAGCAAAGCGACTTTTGCTATTTGCGGAAATGAAAGTTCCGGGTGAAGCCTGGCTGGAATTTAATATAGACGACAACAACGTATTGCATCAAACAGCTACTTTCAGGCCCAGGGGTATATGGGGCCGACTTTACTGGTTTACCATGCTACCGTTTCACTATTTCATCTTTAGTGGGATGATACGAAGAATAGCGCGTTCCTAGAATTTATTTCTTCGGAAGGAAAACCTCGGCCATCATGCAGCGTGCACTTCCTCCACCACAGGTTTCTATGGTTTGAAGATCACTACTTAATATTTCACAATGCTTTTCGATCTGTTCGATTTGTTGCGGTGTAAGGCTGTTATGAGCAGCTGTGCTCATCACTAGAATTCTTCTATCATTGGTTCCTTTCACCTGTAACATATTTCCGGCAAACTGATGCATTTGAGATTCGGTAATATCTATAATTTCCTTTCCATCTTCCTTGAGATGGTGTAGCACATTTTTTTTCTCTGCGGAATTGTCTATACATTCAAGACAGATCACACAAAAATTTTCTGCCAGGCACATCATCACATTAGTATGATATATTGGTTTGCGAACGCCATCCACTGTTTGATTGGCCGTGAAAACAACCGGGGTATATTCGAAATCCTCACAGAATTCAATAAATAATTCCTCATCGGCGCGAGGTGATAAAGCGCAATAGGCTTTTTTATTTACCCTGTCCATCACTATACTTCCTGTTCCTTCCAGAAAGATGTCTTCCTTCTCAGCCTCGGTGTAATCAACCAGATTCTCAATTTTAAATCCTTCTTCCTCCAATCGCATAAAGACCTCTTCTCGCCTTTCTTTTCTACGATTTTCGGCAAACATTGGATAGAGGGCAATATCGCCGTTGGCGTGAAAGCTCACCCAATTATTTGGAAAGATCGAATCCGGAGTATCTGCTAATTTATCATCGCTTTCAACGATCACATTCACGCCCGCCGCTCTAAGCTTATCCACAAAGGTGTCGAACTCCAGCTGCGCCTTTTTGTTGATCTCGGAGTTCTTCATATCGATATCCTCCTGAAAGTAGTTATTCACGGCAGTTTCTTCGTTCATTCGGAATGCCACCGGGCGTATCATTAATATGGTATTTGTGATCTGAGCCATTAATAATAAGTAATTAAATAGTGCCCGCTAAATTAAATCTTTTCTGTGGTTATTTAGTCTATTTCGCGGAAATAGCTATGTAACTTTTGTTACAATTTTTCTCTCAATTTAAGTCTAGTTTTGAATAAAAATACCATCAAAATGATACCGTTAGTATGAACTGACAAAGGAGAAATCATGATGCATTGTATTTTGAATTAACAAAACATTAACATTTTCAGCTTTAATATTTAATCCGCAGCCCCGTTATTTGTTTTACTCTTAGCATGTGGATTATTAATTCTTTCTTATGAAAAATAGTCTATTCCTAGGAGTATTTCTTTTTATTAGCCTTGGTATCCAATCTCAGAATTGGCATACAGATCTGGACGAAGCCAAAACCATGGCTTCGCAAAACAATCAAAAAATCATTTTAGTTTTTAAGGGCAGTGACTGGTGTGCACCCTGTATTAAACTAGAACGGGAGGTTCTTAGTACGGAGTATTTTCGCACTTACGCAAAAGACCATTTTGTGCTTCTGGAAGCAGATTTTCCAAAACGAAAGAAGAACGCACTTCCGGACGACCTTCAGAAAAAAAACAACGAACTGGCAGAACGCTATAACAAACGGGGTGTCTTTCCATTTGTGGTCGTGCTGGATAAAGACGGAAATGTTCTTGGAGAAACCGGATACTTTAAAACAACTCCAGAAGCGTACATCACACATTTAGAATCATTTAAAGGTTAATTTCTGAAAACTATCACCACATTATTACTCTGTTTACTGCTGTCAACCCCGCTGTTTGCGCAAGACATCTATAAGCGTACCTTAAAGTTAATGGGAAGTCGTTTCGAGATCACAGTCGTTGCCGAAACTAAAGAACAGGCGGACAGTTACATTGATCTTGCCGTGTTCGAGATCACTCGCATCGAAAAACTCATCTCCAGTTGGGACCCTCATTCACAAACCTCTGCGATAAACAAAGAAGCCGGAAGTAAAGCTGTTCGGGTAGACCAGGAATTATTCAATCTTATTGATCGATCGATAAAAATTTCTCAACTCACAGGTGGAGCCTTCGATATTTCGTATGCATCCATGGATCGAATTTGGAAGTTCGACGGAAGTATGACGACCATGCCCTCCCAAGAAACTATTCGATCTTCTGTGCGTAATGTGGGTTACAACAATATAGAATTGAATAGATCTGATACAACAGTTCTTTTAAAACTAGACGGTATGAAAATAGGCTTTGGAGGGATTGGCAAGGGCTACGCAGCAGACATGGCTAAGAAAAAACTTATCTCCGAAGGTGTTAAAGGAGGAATTATCAATGCCTCCGGCGATATGAATACCTGGGGAGTAAAGCCCGATGGCAGCAAATGGAAAGTCGCTATTACAAATCCCTTAAATAAAAACAAGGCTTTTGCCCTACTTCCTGTAAACGATGGTGCTGTGGTTACTTCGGGTAATTACGAAAAGTATGTCACCTTTAACGGGATTCGATATTCTCATATTATCGACCCTCGTACCGGATATCCTGCATCTGGTATGATAAGCGCAACTATTTTCGCTCCCAGCGCCGAGCTGGCCGATGCTTTGGCTACTTCGGTTTTTGTTATGGGAATAGAAACCGGTCTGGATTTTATCAATCAGCTGGACGGAATAGAATGCATATTAATTAACTCTGAAGGAAAAATAGTTAGCTCCCAAAACATAGATTTTAACAAACAATGAAAAAATTATCCCTACTTATTCTACTGGCCCTTAATTTATCATCCTGTGTGGTGGTGCGTGAATACGAAAAAGTTAAGCTGAATGATCCGGATATGGCGTTAAGCGATAAAAAGATCAAGCGATTCGAACTGAATGCACAAGCCTATCGGGAGGCAGCTGCCGGCGCTAACGGCGGAAAAACAGGAGGTGGTTGTGGATGTAATTAAGAAACCTTAATGAAGAAATTTATAATTGTAAGTCTCTTACTATCCGGGCTAACCACAATGGCCCAGGACAGTACCTCAACCTATAAGAAAAGAGTACTGGAAACAGCCGAAGTAGATTTTCTCATGAGTTATTATACTCAGGATGGATCTAATGCAGCCGTTAGCGGTGGAATAGGTACAGAGGAATTAACCGATATCACCCCCACCTTAGTGGTATCTATCCCTCTTAACGATGATGACGTTCTTACCATCGATTTTGGAATTTCGGCCTATACCTCTGCATCCTCCAGTAATGTGAATCCCTTCGACGCCGGTGGTCCTGCAGATCCCTTTGTAGCCTCTTCCGGTGCTTCGTCTGGCGACGTATGGGGGAATTTAACCGGATCTTACAGCCATAGCAGTGACGACCGAAACGATATTTGGTCGCTAAAGGTATCCGTATCCACCGAATATGATTATTTCTCGGTGGGTGTAGGTGGTAGCTATTCCAAACTTTTCAATGAAAAAAATACCGAGCTTAGTATAAGTGCCAATGTTTACATCGATAGTTGGTCGCTTATATATCCAATCGAATTCCGAGGATCATCAGGAGGTGATGACGAGGACGATTTCAATATTAATAATTACACAATAACCGGAAACCCTAATTACAACCCTGGCTTTGTCCCTCTGGACGGCAAAGGACGAAACTCGTATTCGGTTGGTTTTGGTTTTTCCCAAATTCTAAGTGAGCGAATGCAAGGCTCATTGGCCCTGGATCTGGTAAAACAAGAGGGGCAATTATCCACCCCATTTCAACGGGTATATTTTAGTGACGTGGCCGACTCCTTTATAGAAAATTTTCACCTGGGGGACGACATAGAAAGGCTTCCGGATACCCGCTTTAAAGTGGCGATAGGCGGTAGACTTAATTATTATATCAACGAAATTTTCGTGCTCCGCACTTATTATCGATACTACTTCGACGATTGGGGAATCAATTCTCATACTGCCAGTATCGAGATCCCGGTAAAACTTTCAGATAAATTTACAGTGTATCCTACTTATCGTTACTACAGCCAGACGGCCGCCGATTATTTTGCTCCATACAATCAACACCTGTCTACATCGCAGTTCTATACATCAGATTATGACCTTTCAAATTACGCTGCGAATCAATATGGATTAGGAATTACGTATACCGACATATTTACAAAATTCAGAATATGGAAACTAGGCTTGAAAAGTATAGACCTCAAGTTCGATCAATATGAGCGAGATTCCGGTTTAATGTATAGCCTGATATCCGGCGGATTCTATTTTGTATTGGACTAATTTCCACCGAAGTTATACACGGCTCCTACTCCATATCCCGGTCCTTTGAAAATGTTTCTGCCATCAAAGACATACGATAAACTGGCGTAGATCCCAAAATTAACTGAAAACGGCCTGTAAATTGTACCCCCTACTTTTTGAAAGTTTACACCAAAATTCCTGAAATCCTGAGGTCGTGGAGTGCTTAGATAGTCTGTGCCACCAAACGAATGCTGAAAATCGTAGTAAACGTCGTAGTACCAGTTCGATGTTGCCTTCCCCGCTTTGAACGTAAAAGGAATACTATTGGGAGTAGGGTTCGATTTAAATGAAAAACCACTTTGTGCTGTGGCAAACCACCCGCTATTCCATTGGTAATGAATTAGCCCCCGGGTGTCGATCACTGTGGCCTGCTGCCCGATGTCATTAAGTCCTCCCAGGTCGTAATCTGTTAGATTAGTTGCGAATCCTCCACCGATACTAAATTCCAGGCTGCCCGATGAGGTAGACACCACTGCCACACGATATTTTAAGTAGATGGCAATGTCCTGAAGATTGGCATTATTATCACTTACAATGTAAGGAATGGTAACATTGGCGTCCAGATGGTCTGTGATTCCGTAGGCACCAAAAATACTCGAATAGAACACACTTCTGGAGAGATCAAGTTTCGCTGTGGATTCACCGGCAAAATATTTTTGGCCGTCTTCAAATCCAAGGCCCAACACTATGGATCCGTTGTTATTTCCGCGATAAAACCCGTCTATCCTACCCTGAGCATAAAATAAACAACTACTCAACAAACACAATGTGATAATTCCCTTTCTCAAAACCAATTTTTCCATAATTAGACGTGATATTTAGTAAATAACTACATTAAAGGTAGTGGGAAAATATTCAGATTAAAAATGATAACTTTAAACAAAAACAATGACCGAAAAGGACAAGATGCTGCGGGGTGAGATGTATAACCCTTCAGACCCACAACTTATTCAGGAGCGATTTGAAGCACGTATTAAATTTCAGAAGTTCAACAGGCTACCCGAATCCGCCAAAGCGGAACGCGATATCTTATTGAAAGAGTTGTTGAGGTCCACCGGTTTGAATGTTAATATTGAACCCCCTTTTTATTGCGACTACGGCTACAATATCCTGTTAGGAGATAATGTCTTTATAAATTTTAATTGTTGCATCCTGGATGTAATGCCGGTAACAATTGGCAATAATGTAATGTTTGGTCCGAACGTTCAAATTTACACGGCCACGCATCCTCTGGAATCTAAAGAGAGAAATTCGGGAAGAGAGTTTGCAAAGGCAATAACTATCGGAAATAACGTTTGGCTGGGAGGTGGTGCGATTATCTGTCCGGGAGTAACTATAGGAAATGGCGCGGTTATTGGGGCTGGTGCGGTGGTGACCAAAAATGTTCCGGAGAATGTTTTCGTTGGAGGTAATCCGGCAAAAATTATAAGAACGATCAAAAATTAACGCAAGCATGAAAAAGTTGATCTTTATTTTTTTGATGGTAATCGCTGCAATTTTTTACAATCCGATAATGGCGCATCCCAGTTGGGGAATTGTAGTCGATTCTGAAGAGAATATTTATTTCGCCGATATCTTTCACAATGGTCGGGGTTCTATATGGAAATTACATAAAGACGGGAAATTAGAATTGTTGCTGGGCGATTTTCATTCCCACAACGTTAGCCTAGACTCTAGAGGTGCACTGGTAACCGCTCATGGTGAAGACCATCACACCCTTGTAAGGATTATAGGAAATAAGGTTACAGACACCCTGTACACTACACAAAATTTTGAGGATTTCAATGGTGGAAATTGCACCTACACTTTGAACGGCAATATCATTTTTGGAATTTCTAACTATCTCTGGCGCATTAGCCCGGATGGTAAAAAAAGTAAATTATCCAATTTCAAGTTCGAATGGAACCAGACAGTTTTCAGCGATCAGCTTGGTAATGTCTATGCACCGGATATTGGCCGCGACAATGGAGCAGTGATCAAAATTGATAAAAATGGTGAAGGTTCGGTGATCGCCACGAACTTAATTAGCAAACTGGGTAGAAAATACGATAAGCATAACGACGTACTTCTGGGGATAGGAAAAGATGATGAGGGTTGGTTATATATAGCCGAAACAGCAGGAAAACGTATTATTAAGTTTAACGAAGAAGGAGTTTCGGAGACATTCTACGTCTCGGACGGTGATTGGTTTCCTAATGGAATAACCTTTTATAATGGAGCTGCATATATCCTGGAAGTAAAGATGGACAATGGCTATGAAGGTCCTCAAATAATAAAATTATCGGATAACGGAGGTAAGGAAGTACTTTTCAATTACGATAGCTATATAAAAAATGTAAGTTCAATGCCGGATAATGAAAAGAATGAAGAAAAAGGCCTAATACCAACCGTGTTGATTATTTCACTACTGTCATTAGTAGTGATCTCCTTTTTTATATTCAGAAAGTTAGGGCGATCTCAACGGCGAATTGCCGATCAATGATCTTTTCTATCCTTCCCTTACCAAAGGCATGGTACTACATCTTAATAGTCCGCCCTGTTTGGCGATCTCTCCGTAAGCAACCTCTTCCACGGTAAATCCTTCGGTACGAAGCCAGTCGTTCAGTCTGGTAAAATTTCTTTCTGAAATAATTACGTTTGGAGAAATTGAGAAGATATTACTAAACATACTTGCCATTTCATCGGTCGTGATATGAAAGCAGTTATCCTTTCCGAAGAAATTAACCAACCACTCGTATTCCTCTATTTCCAGGAAACTCTCTTTATGGATGATCGCTTTGCCTTTTCCTATGGGTTGAAAACAACAATCCAAATGAAGTGCGTTCATGCGGGGATCTGTATTGGATTTTCGCAAATTAAACGACTTCACTTTTTTGTGTGGAAACAAATTTTGAAGTGCCTCCACAGCCTTCATATTGGTGCGTGCGGTTATATAATCTGCATAATCATCTCCTCGGTAGGTTCCTACAAAAATATGATCGTTCCATGGCATCACATCTCCTCCTTCCACATGGCAGGCATCGGGAAGGATAATTCGGAATGATTTCTCAACGTGACTCCACACATGTTCTGTCGCATCGATCTCCCTTTCTCTGTCCGGTAAGATATTAGCGATAATAATCTTATCCTCGATCACGAAGGAAATATCTCGCGCGAAAATCTGGTTGTAGTTTTTTAATACGTGCGGCCGAAAGACCTTCACACCATACTTCTTTAATACCTTTACCACGCCTTCCAATTCGTTCACCATATCTTCTTCTGAAGGATAAGTTCCGGCCAGGATGTGTTCCCTGGATTTAGGGTCGTACGCATCTTCCGCTGAAGGGGTAGGGCCGTTGCTTTTGGCCGATCCAAGAACGACGGCTTTTAAAGGTGATATCTCGTCGGTAATATGAAGTGTTAGCATGCGGCAAAGATAGAAAAAGGGAAGGAGATTTTACAGTCAAAAATAGTCTTAAACACCTCTCCTGGATACAATTTTAAGAAGCATAAAATCCAGTTGGTAGATGTCGTGAATGATCAACTTCTAAGGCGAGCATCATTACGTTCCTTTGCTTTAGTAATACGGGATACTATGAAATAAAAAAGCATCCGTTTTATGTGGATGCTCTTTTAAAGTTATTTAAGTTCTTATCGATTTTCTATGTCTTTGAAATTTCGCAAATTCTCACCAATATAAACCTGTCTCGGCCTGCCAATTGGTTCTTTGCGCAATCTCATTTCGCGCCATTGTGCGATCCATCCTGGTAAGCGTCCTAAGGCGAACATTGGGGTAAACATTTCGACAGGTATCCCCATGGCCCGATAGATAATTCCCGAATAAAAATCAACATTCGGGTAAAGCTTGCGATCCACGAAATAGGGATCTTCCAGGGCCTCCTTTTCGAGTCCTTTGGCGATATCCAATACTGGATCCTCGACACCCAGATCTGCCAGAACTTCGTCTGCTGCTTTCTTAATTATACGAGCTCTCGGATCGAAATTCTTGTATACTCTATGACCAAATCCCATCAACCGGAAGGGATCGTTCTTATCTTTGGCCTTGGCCATATATTTCTTGGTGTCCCCATCATCATCTTTTATAGCTTCCAGCATTTCGATCACAGCCTGGTTAGCTCCCCCGTGAAGTGGCCCCCAGAGGGCGGCGATCCCGGCAGAGATAGAAACAAACAAGCCGGCATGAGATGAGCCCACAATACGCACCGTACTCGTGGAACAGTTTTGTTCGTGGTCTGCGTGTAGGATTAATAATTTATCAAGTGCGTCAACTACTACTTCATTAGATTTATATTCATCGTTTGGATGCTTGAACATCATTTTCAGAAAATTGTCCACATAGCCCAGGGAGGCATCCCCGTAATCTAAAGGTAAACCGGCTCTCTTGCGATAGGTCCAGGCAGTAAGTACAGGAAATTTCCCTAATATCCGGACGATGGCATTGTACATTTCCTCTTCACTATCCACATTTACAGAGGAAGGATTAAACGCTACCAAAGCAGAAGTTAGGGATGATAATACTCCCATTGGATGCGCAGACTTAGGGAAGCCATCTAATATTTTCTTCACATCCTCATCAACTCTGGACTGTGCCCTGATATCATTATGGAATTTCAGCAATTTTTCTGCTGAAGGTAATTCTCCAAATATCAATAAATATGCAACTTCCAGGAAATCGGCCTTTTCGGCGAGTTCTTCGATGGCATAACCACGGTATCTTAGTATTCCTTCTTCTCCATTGAGGAAAGTTATAGCACTTTCGCACGAACCTGTATTCTTGAATCCCGGATCAATTGTGGTTACACCTCCTGTATCGGCACGAAGTGATTTTATATCGATAGCTAGTTCGTTTTCGGTTCCTTCAACAATGGGAAACTCGTAGGAAGTCCCATCTATGATTAGGGTAGCAGTTTTTGACATATTTATGATTTGAAAAATGTGATTTTCGTAAGGAATGCTAATTTACGAAATATCCAGCTATTTTTTTAACATTAAGGCAGCCATCTAGGTTAAAAATTCCTTAAACATTTACTTTGTAGATAATTTTTCTATGACAAAAAAAGCCCCGTGAATCACGGGGCTTTAAATTCTATATTAGATGGACTAGATCTTGAATGCTTTTCGCTGTGGATAATAAGCAATTTCGCATAATTGCTCTTCAATTCGCAATAGCTGATTGTACTTAGCCATACGATCACTTCGGGAAGCAGAACCGGTTTTTATCTGTCCGCAGTTAAGCGCAACCGCCAGGTCTGCAATGGTATTATCTTCTGTTTCACCACTTCTGTGAGACATCACCGAAGTATAACCGGCATTTTGGGCCATGGTAACCGCGTTGATGGTCTCGGTTAACGTACCTATTTGGTTTACCTTGATCAAAATCGAATTCGCAATACCTTCATCAATGCCACGTCCCAATCTCTCCACATTGGTAACAAACAGGTCGTCACCAACCAACTGAACTTTATCCCCTACTCTTTCGGTAAGATATTTCCAGCCTTCCCAATCATTTTCATCCATGCCGTCCTCTATGGATAGTATAGGATATTTATCACATAATTCTGCGAGGTAATCCGCCTGTGCTTTAGACGATCTCACACTTCCTTTATCACCCTCAAATTTGGTATAATCGTACTTTCCATTTACATAGAATTCGGCCGAAGCGCAATCCAACGCTATCATCACTTCATCACCTAGTTTATAGCCGGCTTTCTCACATGCCAGTGCAATTGTATCCAGGGCATCTTCGGTTCCGTCCAGCGTTGGCGCAAAGCCACCTTCGTCACCAACAGCTGTGCTTAGCCCTCGATCGTGCAATACTTTCTTTAAATTGTGAAAAATCTCAGAACCCATTTGCATAGCATGCGTAAAAGATCTTGCTTTTACCGGCATCACCATGAATTCCTGAAAAGCTATTGGAGCATCACTATGCGAACCGCCATTGATGATATTCATCATAGGAACAGGTAGTGTAGTAGCATTTACGCCTCCAACATAACGATATAACGGCATCCCTAATTCATTGGCTGCCGCCTTAGCCGACGCAAGGGAAACACCAAGAATAGCATTTGCCCCTAACTTCGATTTGTTTTTAGTACCATCCAGTTCGATCATGATCTTATCGATCTCAGCCTGCTCGAATACAGAGACTCCCAGCAATGTTCCCGCAATTTTGCCATTCACATTTTCCACAGCCTTTAACACACCTTTCCCCATGTAGGCTTTTCCTCCATCGCGCATTTCAACTGCTTCGTGTTCGCCGGTGGATGCTCCAGACGGTACAGCAGCTCTTCCCACGAATCCATTTTCGGTAACTACATCTACTTCGATCGTTGGATTCCCGCGTGAATCGAAAATCTGTCTGGCGTGTATATCTATAATTATGCTCATGCGGTTTCTAGTTTGTTATTTTTTATTGTTGCTATGTATTGATCGAATAAATATTCGGCATCATGTGGCCCGGGACTTGCTTCCGGGTGATATTGCACAGAAAAGACAGGTTTATCTTTCATTCGGATTCCTGCGGCAGTATGATCGTTAAGATGTACATGCGTGATCTCTACTTCAGGGTGAGCTTCGGCTTCCTCCCTGTTGATCGCGAATCCATGGTTTTGTGAAGTGATCTCACCCTTTCCTGTGAGTAAATTCATAACAGGATGATTTATCCCTCTATGTCCGTGATGCATTTTGTAGGTCGAAATACCGTTTGCAAGTGCTATCACCTGGTGGCCAAGGCAAATACCAAATAACGGCGCCTGGGAAGCGATAATATTTTTTGCAGTTTCAATGGCTTCTGAAAGAGGTTGAGGATCGCCTGGCCCGTTGGAAATAAAATAACCGTCCGGCTCGAATGCCTTCATTTCTTCGAAGCTTGTATTGTGAGGGAATACTTTTATATAACAATCTCGTTTGGCAAGATTCCGAAGGATATTTTTCTTAATACCTATATCAAGCGCAGCAATCCTATAAGTGGACGAAGCTTCGCCAACAAAATAAGGTTCTTTGGTGGAGACCTTGCTGGCCAATTCCAGACCTTTCATATCCGGCACTTCGGCAAGTTGTTTTTTCAGCCCTTCAATATTGTCGACTTCCGTCGATATAACCGCGTTCATAGCGCCATTATCTCGAATATAATTAACAAGGGCTCTCGTATCAACTTCACTAATAGCAAGCAAGTCGTGTTTATTGAGAAAGGACTCCAGGGAATCGTCTGCTGCCGGTCTTGAGTAATTATAACTAAAGTTTCTACAAATCAGGCCGGCGATTTTAATGCCTTCAGATTCTATTTCTTCCGATAAGGTTCCATAGTTACCAATGTGGGCATTTGTAGTTACCATTAACTGGCCGTAGTAAGAAGGGTCTGTAAAGATCTCCTGGTAGCCGGTCATTCCCGTATTGAAACATACTTCACCGAACGCAGAGCCTTCTCTGCCTGCTACTGCCTTTCCGTGGAAGATGGTTCCGTCGGCGAGTAAAATGATGGCTTTTTTTCTTTTTTGGTATTTCATTTTTCTGAAAGAGTTTTACAAAAATAGCATAAAAAAAGGGACAAGCTTTATAAACTCATCCCTTAGTTATTTACAAATAAATGTTCATTTATTCTTCTTCCTTAGTTGCCGTTGTCTCAGTCGCCGGAGCCACTGCCTTTGCACCACCTCCACGTCTGCTTCTACGAGTAGATTTCTTCTTGGTTGGTTTCCCGGCATTGTAAAGCTCGTTATAGTCTACCAGCTCTATCATTGCCATATCGGCGTTATCACCCAGACGATTTCCCAGTTTAATAATTCGGGTATATCCTCCCGGACGATCTCCAACCTTAGCAGCCACATCTCTAAATAGTTCGGTTACAGCATCCTTTTGTCTTAGTTTGCTGAAAACGATACGTCGATTGTGCGTAGTATCTACTTTAGACTTGGTTACCAACGGCTCTACAAATTGCTTCAGGGCTTTTGCCTTAGCAACAGTAGTATTTATTCGTTTGTGCTCAATTAGGGAACATGCCATGTTAGCTAACATCGCTCTTCTGTGCGCTGTCTTTCTACCTAAATGATTTACTTTTTTTCCGTGTCTCATGACATTTTTGTTTAATCATCATCTTGCTACAACTCATTTTGAGGAGCAAAATATGATGGATTAGTCTTTATCTAGTTTATATTTTGAAAGATCCATTCCGAAGCTCAGACCTTTTACATTTACCAATTCTTCAAGCTCGGTTAAGGACTTCTTTCCGAAGTTTCTAAACTTCATCAGGTCGTTCTTATTATACGATACAAGATCACCAAGGGTATCAACTTCGGCAGCTTTCAAACAATTTAGTGCACGAACACTTAGGTCCATATCTACTAATTTGGTTTTAAGAAGCTGGCGCATATGAAGCGATTCTTCATCATAAGTCTCGGTTTGAGCGATCTCATCGGCTTCAAGTGTAATACGCTCATCACTAAATAACATAAAGTGATGGATCAGCGTTTTAGCAGCTTCCGTAAGAGCATCTTTGGGATGAATCGATCCATCGGTGATGATCTCAAATACCAGTTTTTCGTAGTCGGTCTTCTGCTCCACACGATAGTTCTCAATGCTGTACTTAACATTTTTTATCGGGGTGTAGATAGAATCTGTGAAAATGGTACCTAGAGGCGCATTTGCTTTCTTATTCTCTTCAGCAGGAACGTAACCTCTACCTTTCTCAATGGTAATTTCGAAATTCAGGTTCACTTTTGCATCCATATTGCATACTACAAGATCCGGGTTCAATACCTGGAATCCTGAAATAAACTTCTGAAAATCTCCAGCGGTTAATTGTTGTGCACCAGAAACAGAAACTGTAACGGTTTCGTTATCGATCTCATCGATCTGTCTTTTAAAACGAATTTGTTTTAAATTCAGGATGATCTCGGTAACATCTTCAACAACACCGGCAATGGTAGAAAATTCGTGGTCAACCCCTTCGATACGTACCGAGGTAATTGCAAATCCTTCCAATGAGGAAAGTAGTACTCTTCTTAATGCGTTACCAACTGTAAGACCATAACCCGGCTCTAAAGGGCGAAATTCGAATTTCCCCTCGAAGTCGGTCGAGTTGATCATGATAACTTTATCAGGCTTTTGAAAACTAAATACTGCCATAGTGTGATTCCTCTGTTTTTATTATTTAGAATATAGTTCGACGATGAACTGTTCGTTTATATTTTCCGGGATCTGCAGACGCTGAGGAACAGATACATAAGTACCTTGCATAGTTTCAGCATTCCATGTGATCCATTCATAAACGTGACTGGCGTTTGCCAGTGAATTCTGTATAGCTTCAAGAGATTTTGATTTCTCTCTTACCGCAACCACATCACCAGGTTTACACTGGAATGATGGGATGTTCACTTTTTCACCGTTAACCGTGATGTGTCTGTGAGATACTAGTTGTCTTGCAGCACGACGACTGGGAGCAATTCCCATACGGTACACTACATTATCCAATCTTCCTTCACATAACTGTAGCAACACTTCACCGGTGATCCCGGGAGATGATGTCGCTTTTTTAAACATATTTCTGAACTGTCGCTCAAGGATACCATAGGTATACTTTGCTTTTTGCTTTTCAGCAAGCTGAATTGCATATTCAGATTTTTTTCCACGACGACGGTTGTTCCCGTGCTGTCCCGGAGGGTAATTTCTTTTTTCGAACGACTTATCGTCTCCGAAGATCGCCTCGCCGAATTTACGGGCGATTTTAGTTTTTGGACCAGTATATCTTGCCATTTTTAAGTGATTTTGAAGGTGAAGCTAAATTAAGGTCTTAACTATCCTCTAGCTCCAGGTTCTCTTCAGGTTGATATTTATTAAACTCTTCGTCTTTTTGGAGGACGACATCCGTTATGTGGCATTGGAGTTACGTCGATGATCTCGGTAACCTCAATTCCTGCGTTGTGAATAGAACGGATAGCAGATTCTCTACCATTTCCGGGTCCTTTCACATATACTTTTACTTTACGTAATCCGGCATCCTTTGCTACCGTTACTGCGTCTTCGGCAGCTAACTGAGCAGCGTAAGGAGTATTTTTCTTGGACCCTCTAAAGCCCATCTTTCCAGCCGAAGACCAGGAGATCACATCTCCATTCTTATTGGTCAACGAAATGATGATATTGTTGAAAGAAGCAGTTACATGGGCTTCTCCAACAGACTCAACATTAACCTTACGTTTTCTTGTACCTTTTCCTTTTGGGCTAGTCTTTGCCATATCTCTAGGTATTATTTAGTTGCTTTTTTCTTGTTAGCAACAGTTTTACGTTTTCCTTTTCTTGTTCTCGAATTATTCTTGGTACGCTGTCCTCTTAAAGGAAGACCCGTTCTGTGACGAATACCTCTGTAACAACCGATGTCCATTAAGCGCTTTATGCTCAATTGCACTTCACTACGTAATTCACCTTCGATCTTGAAAGACCCAACGGCCTCACGAACAGCACCGATCTCATCATCGTTCCATTCGCTTACCTTTTTGTCTTCACTAACTCCGGCTTTTTCAAGTATATCCTTTGCCCGGCTTTTTCCAATTCCGAAGATATACGTTAACGCGATTACACCCCTCTTTTGTTTCGGGATATCTACACCTGCGATTCTTGCCATAACTTATCCTTGTCTTTGTTTGAACCTAGGGTTCTTTTTGTTAATTACATATAATCTGCCTTTTCTGCGTACGATCTTGCAGTCGGCACTTCTTTTCTTTACTGACGCTCTTACCTTCATAGCTATTAGTATCTGTATGTTATACGAGCCTTGGTTAAATCGTAAGGGCTCATTTCTAGTTTTACTTTATCTCCGGGTAATAATTTAATATAGTGCATACGCATCTTTCCCGAAATATGTGCGGTAACAATATGACCGTTTTCCAATTCTACACGAAACATAGCATTTGACAATGCTTCTACTATTGTTCCGTCCTGTTCTATTGCGGGTTGTTTTGCCATAATTATGCTACTGCTTTTCTGTTCTTACCAGACTTCATCAAACCATCATAATGACGATTCAACAAGTATGAATTAATTTGTTGCATGGTATCGATTGCCACACCAACCATAATTAGTAGCGACGTTCCTCCAAAGAACAACGCCCATCCCTGCTGTACTCCCATCAGCTTCACAACAAAGGCCGGAGCCACAGCTATCAAAGCCAGGAATAAAGATCCGGGAAGCGTGATCTGAGACATTACTCTGTCTAAGAATTCGGCAGTGTCTGTACCGGGTTTAATACCGGGTATAAAACCACCACTTCGTTTTAGATCGTCTGCCATCTTATTGGTTGGTACTGTGATCGCTGTGTAGAAATACGTAAAAATAATGATTAGTATTGCAAACACTACGTTATACCACAGGCCAAATATATCACTGAAGGTAGCCTGAATTCCTTTAGCAAATTCGCTATCGGATAAACTGGCAACCGCAGAAGGAACGAACATGATCGCCTGAGCGAAGATGATAGGCATTACTCCCGATGCATTAAGCTTTAATGGAATGAATTGACGTGCGCCAAAAATATTCTTCTCATAACCACCGCTTGCTGTTCGTCTTGCATATTGGACAGGGATCTTCCTAACCGCCATAACAAGCATCACAGATGCGAGAATGATTATAAACCAGATTACTACTTCTATAAGGATCATGATCACATCACCTGCTCCTGGTTGCAGTCTGGCTGCAACACTCTGGATAAAACTCTGTGGTAATGTGGCAATAATACCTACCATGATCAAAATTGAAATACCATTCCCAATTCCTTTGTCTGTAATTTTTTCTCCAAGCCACATCGCGAATACACATCCCGTTACCAGAATGATCACAGAAGACACGTAGAACATGGTTCCCATTCCCTGCTGTACCATCACAAAGGCCGAATCCGGCACTCCAAGAGCAGGTAATCCTGCCAGGTAACTAGGCGCCTGAACCAAACAAATACCAATGGTTAACCATCGTGTAATCTGATTGATCTTTTTACGGCCACTCTCTCCTTCTTTCTGTAATTTCTGAAGGTATGGAACAGCGATCTGCATCAACTGTACCACAATAGAAGCCGAAATGTACGGCATGATCCCCAAAGCAAAAACAGATGCATTTGCGAAGGCACCACCGGTAAAGGCATTAAGTAATCCTCCAATTCCACCAGCATCAAACTTCCCTGCGAATTCCGCAAGTTTAGAAGCATCAATTCCGGGTAATGTCACTTGTGCACCAAAACGGTATACCAATAATAGTCCGAGTGTAACTACGATTCTATTTCGTAATTCCTCGATCTTAAAAACATTCTTTATGGTTTCTATAAACTTCATTGGTGCGTTTTAATTACAATGTTACTACTTCACCACCAGCAGCTTCAATAGCTTCTTTCGCTGAGGCAGTAAACTTGTGTGCAGATACTTTTAATTTGGCCTTCAATTCTCCTCTTCCAAGGATCTTCACCATATCGTTCTTTCCAGCCAAACGAAGACTTACCAGTGTGTCGAAGTCTACCGTATCCTTTATTTTCTTGTCATCCACTAGTTTCTGAAGGGTATCAACATTGATCCCCTGATACTCCTTGCGGTTGATGTTAGTAAATCCGAATTTAGGAACACGACGCTGTAATGGCATCTGTCCACCTTCGAAACCTAATTTCTTGGAATATCCGGAACGTGACTTCGCACCTTTGTGCCCACGACCTGAAGTACCGGCTTTACCCGATCCCTGGCCTCGCCCTAAACGCTTTCCCTGTCTGCTGACAGAACCATCTGCTGGTTTTAAGTTACTTAAATCCATTGTATATCTCTTAAGCGGTTTCTACTGAAACCAAATGTTTTACTTTAGTTACCATACCAAGAATATTTGGCGTGTCTTCGTGCTCTACCGTCTGACCTATTTTTTTCAGGCCTAACGCTTCCAGCGTACGTTTTTGGTTTTTAGTACGGTTAATTGCACTTTTCACCTTTGTTACTTTAATCTTTGCCATTTTCCTGTTTTTTATCCTTTATATAATTTCTCAAGGGAGATTCCTCTTTGTTTGGCAACGATCTGTGCACTTCTTAATTGAAGTAGCGCATCGAAAGTAGCCTTCACCACATTATGTGGATTTGAAGACCCCTGAGATTTAGAAAGTACATCGTGCACACCTACTGCTTCCAGTACGGCACGAACAGCACCTCCGGCAATAACTCCGGTACCAGGCGCAGCCGGTAACAAGGTTACTCTTGCTCCACCGTATTTCCCTTTTTGCTCATGAGGAAGCGTTGCTTTATTCAATGGAATACGAACCAGGTTCTTTTTAGCGTCCTCGATCGCTTTAGCGATTGCACTGGCCACATCCTTGGACTTTCCCAATCCGTGTCCAACAACACCATTCTCATCTCCTACAACTACAATAGCTGAAAATCCAAAGGCTCTACCCCCTTTTGTTACTTTAGTAACACGTTGTACGCCTACCAAACGATCTTTTAATTCAAGTCCGCCCGGTTTTACTAATTCTACGTTTTTATAGTCCTGATACATAGTTCTTAAAATTTAAGACCGCCTTCGCGAGCCCCTTCAGCTAATGATTTTACTCTTCCGTGGTAAAGGTATCCGCCTCTGTCGAAAGACACAGCTTCTACACCGGCCTTCTGAGCTTTTTCAGCAAGAGCTTTACCAACTAATTTCGCAGCTTCGGTTTTATTTACCTTAGATGCGTTAATATCTTTATCTCTTGAAGATGCAGCAGTGATCGTAGTACCTGATACATCGTCAATAAGTTGAGCATAGATCTCCTTGTTGCTTCTGAATACTGCCAAACGAGGACGTTGAGCAGTTCCGGAAACCGTCTTTCTGATTCTGAATCGAATTCGATCCCTTCTATCGTTCTTTGATAATGCCATAACGTTATTTCTTATGCAGATTTACCTGCTTTTCTTCTTATTTGTTCACCAACAAACTTGATCCCTTTTCCTTTGTAAGGTTCTGGTTTACGGAATCCGCGGATCTTCGCCGCTACCTGTCCAACCAGTTGCTTGTCGTGAGATGTTAATTTTACTATTGGATTCTTACCTTTCTCAGTAACAGTTTCCACTTTTACCTCAGGTGCAATATCCAATATAATATTGTGTGAGAATCCAATAGCCAGATCTAATTTCTGACCTTGATTAGAAGCTCGATATCCAACTCCTACTAATTCCAACTCCTTGGTCCAGCCTGTTGACACCCCATTGATCATGTTGTTGATCAAGGATCTGTACAATCCGTGCTTCGCCCTGTGATCTTTTGCATCGGAAGGACGTGCCACATGTACGTTTCCTTCTTCTACTTTTACGCTAACTCCTTCAAATTCCTGAGTTAACTCGCCTAATTTCCCTTTTACAGTTACCGTATTGTCTTTAACTTCTACGGTTACTCCTTCAGGAATCGCTACCGGGTTATTACCTATTCTTGACATTTCTTTGCTGTCTTTATTTTAGTATACGTAACACAGTAATTCGCCACCAACGTTCTGGGCTTCAGCTTGCTTACCTGTCATTACTCCTGCTGAAGTAGACACGATGGCAATTCCTAGGCCATTCAAAACTCTTGGGATATCCGAAGAACTTGCATATTTACGTAAACCGGGTTTACTAATTCTTTGCATTTTCTTGATCACAGGATCTTTTGTAAGCTTGTCGTATTTCAAAGCGATCTTAATAGTTCCCTGAGGCCCTTTTTCGTCTTCGAATTTGTAGCTTAAAATATAACCCTGATCGAACAAGATTTTTGTGATCTCTTTCTTAAGATTGGAAGCGGGCACCTCTACTACGCGGTGTCCTGCTTTCACTGCATTTCTAACTCTGGTTAGATAATCTGCGATTGGATCTGTTGTCATTTATATTTGGTTACGGTAGTGGTTTTCGTCTGCCTTTTGCAAACAAACCTTCCACCAGTTAATAATTTTTACCAGCTTGCTTTTCTAACACCCGGGATCAATCCTTTATTTGCCATTTCACGGAACATTACTCGTGAAATTCCGAATTGTCTCATATACCCTTTAGGTCTACCGGTTAATTTACATCTGTTGTGTAAACGAACAGGTGAAGAGTTCTTAGGTAATTTCTGAAGTGCTTCCCAGTCACCGGCTTCTTTTAAGGCCTTGCGCTTTTCGGCATACTTCGCTACCATTCTTGCTCTTTTTACCTCGCGGGCTTTCATTGATTCTTTAGCCATCTCTTAATTCTTTTTAAAAGGTAATCCCAGTTCAGTTAGTAATGATTTTGCTTCCTTATCGGTTTTGGCCGAAGTAACAAAAGTGATGTTCATCCCTTCTATCTTCTTAACCTTGTCGATATCGATCTCCTGGAAAATGATCTGTTCGGTAATACCCAATGAGTAATTACCTCTTCCATCAAAACCAGTGGCTTTAATTCCGTTGAAATCACGAATTCGAGGAATAGCCGTTGTAATGAGCCTGTCTAAGAACTCATACATACGCTCACCGCGAAGGGTCACTTTAGTCCCGATCGGCATTCCTTTACGAAGTTTAAAGTTTGCAACATCCTTCTTGGACATAGTTGCAACAGCTTTTTGCCCCGTGATCATCGTCAATTCCTCTATAGAATTATCGATAAGTTTTTTATCTGCTACGGCAGCACCAACACCTTGAGACACAACAATGCGCTCTAATTTTGGTACCTGCATAACATTCTTATAACCGAACTCATCGGTAAGAGCATTAATTACTCTGCTCTTGTATTCTTCTTTAAGTCTTGGTGAATATCCCATAACTATAATACTTGATTCGATTTTTTAGAAAATCGTACTTTTTTACCATCTTCCATTCTGTACCCAACACGTGTAGCTTCTCCAGATTTAGGATCTATCAATGCCAGGTTAGAAATATGAATTGGAGCTTCTTTTTCGGTAATTCCACCCTGAGGGTTTGCAGCACTAGGCTTCTCATGTTTCTTTACCGTGTTCACTCCTTCTACTATTGCTTTGTTCTTATCACGAAATACTTTCATTACACGTCCTTCAGAACCTTTGTGTTCTCCGGTGGTAACTACTACTGTATCTCCTGATTTTATCTTAAGCTTTCCCATCTTAATTTCGTATTAAAGCACCTCTGGTGCCAATGATACTATTTTCATAAATTGCTTATCACGAAGCTCTCTGGCAACAGGACCGAATACACGGGTACCTCTCATTTCCCCTTGAGGGTTTAGAAGTACACAAGCGTTATCGTCGAAACGGATGTATGATCCATCCGGCCTTCTAACTTCTTTCACGGTACGTACCACTACTGCCGTAGAAACGGCACCTTTTTTAATCTGTCCGTTGGGAGTAGCATCTTTTACAGTTACTACGATCTTGTCCCCAATAGAAGCATATCTTTTCTTGGTTCCGCCTAACACCCGGATACAAAGTACTTCCTTTGCTCCTGTGTTATCTGCTACTTTTAGTCTTGATTCTTGCTGTATCATGATTACTTCGCTCTTTCAATGATTTCTACTAAACGCCAGCATTTGGTCTTACTTAAAGGTCTTGTTTCCATGATCTTTACAGTATCTCCCTCATTACAGTCGTTCTTTTCGTCGTGTGCTACGTATTTCTTCGTTTTCAAAACGAATTTTCCATACATAGGGTGCTTTACTTTTTTCACCTCGGCAACAACAATGGACTTCTCCATTTTGTTACTGGTTACTACACCTATACGTTCTTTTCTTAAGTTTCTATTTTCCATCTTTCAGCTTCGTACCGTTATTGTTCGTCTCTTTTTGTTAGTTCTGTCGCAATTCGTGCAATCGTTTTACGATGTGCTCTTAACTGAATTGGATTCTCCAACGGTGAAATGGTGTGTGCCATCTTCAGGTCTGAATAAGCCTGTCTTGTTTCAGCAAGTTTTTCTTGCAGCTCTGCCGATGATGCCTGATTTATTTCTGATTGTTTCATCTTTCAAAAAATTATCCTTGATAGTCTCGTGATACAATAAATTTTGTCTTCACCGGTAACTTCTGAGCCGCAAGGCGAAGCGCCTCTTTTGCGGTATCTAAAGACACACCGGATACTTCAAACAAAATCCTTCCAGGTTTCACTACAGCTGCCCAGTATTCTACAGCACCTTTACCTTTACCCATACGAACCTCAAGAGGTTTCTTGGTGATAGGCTTATCCGGAAATATCATGATCCAGATAGAACCTTCCCTTTTCATATAACGGGTAGCGGCAATACGTGCAGCTTCAATTTGACGCGCAGTAAGGAAATTAGAATCTAAAGACTTTATACCAAAGGTTCCGTAAGAGAGTTGAGTGCCACGTCCGGCATTCCCCTTCATGCGGCCTTTCTGCATTTTACGGTATTTTGTTCTCTTGGGTTGTAACATTTTCTTCTGTTTAAAAAATTACTTTCTACGACGTGACTTATTACCACCTCGCCCGGTTCCACCTTTTCCACCTTTTTTGGCCAGGCCAACAAGAGGAGAAAGTTCTCTTTTTCCATATACTTCACCTTTCATGATCCATACCTTAACTCCCAGTCTACCATAGGTAGTGTGAGCTTCAACTAAAGCATAGTCTATGTCGGCTCTAAATGTAGATAAAGGGATACGTCCATCTTTATACGATTCGGAACGCGCCATTTCAGCTCCGTTCAATCGTCCTGAGATCATGATCTTGATTCCTTCTGCGTTCATACGCATCGCTGCTGCGATAGCCATTTTAATTGCTCGACGGTATGAGATACGATTCTCAATCTGTCTTGCGATACTGGCAGCAACAAGGTGCGCATCAAGCTCTGGTCTCTTGATCTCATGAATGTTGATCTGTACCTCTTTACCTGTAATTTTCTTAAGCTCTTCTTTTAACTTGTCTACCTCCTGGCCACCTTTACCAATAATGATACCTGGGCGGGCCGTGGTGATAGTAACGGTTACAAGTTTAAGCGTACGCTCAATAATTACTCTGGACACACTGGCTTTACTTAAACGAGCGTGAACATATTTTCTAATCTTGTCGTCTTCGGCAAGTTTATCACCGTAGTCGTTGCCTCCGTACCAGTTGGATTCCCATCCTCTGATGATACCTAAGCGATTCCCGATTGGATTTGTCTTCTGTCCCATTTAATTAGCTTTGTGTGTTATCGTTAGCTCCTAAAACCAGTGTTACGTGGTTAGAACGTTTTCTAATTCTGTGTGCACGACCCTGTGGAGCCGGACGTAGTCTTTTCAACATAGTCCCGCCATCAACACGGATCTCCTTGATAAAAAGGTCTGCATCCTCGATCGAAGCATCTTCATTCTTTGCCTGCCAGTTTGCAATGGCAGATAACAATAGTTTCTCTAATCTTCGAGAAGCTTCTTTAGGGCTAAACCTTAATATATTAAGTGCTTTATCTACTTTTTCACCACGTACAAGGTCTGCAACTAATCGCATCTTTCTTGGCGAAGTAGGGCAATTGTTCAACTTGGCGAAGTATTGTGTCTTCTTTGCCTCCTTGATAGCTTCTGCTCTTTCTCTTTTACGAACTCCCATGGCTTATTATTTTTTTCCTTTGTTTTTAGCACCGGCATGACCACGGAATGATCTAGTTGGTGAAAATTCTCCTAATTTATGTCCTACCATATTCTCAGTTACATACACAGGAACAAATTGTCTTCCGTTGTGAACTGCAATGGTCTGTCCAACAAAGTCTGGAGTGATCATAGAAGCTCTTGACCAGGTCTTGATCACAGTTTTCTTGTTCGACTCAACATTTTGCTGAACTTTTTGCTCTAATTTATAGTGAACGTAAGGTCCCTTTTTTAATGATCTTGCCATAGCTTATTTCTTTCTACGTTCGATAATGTATTTATTACTCGCTTTAGATTTTGAACGAGTCCTGAATCCTTTTGCAGGAATACCATTTCTCGATCTTGGGTGTCCTCCTGAAGATTTACCTTCACCACCACCCATTGGGTGATCAACCGGGTTCATAACCACTGGTCTGGTTCTAGGCCTTCTTCCTAACCACCTTGATCTACCTGCTTTACCAGATACTAACAACTGGTGGTCACTGTTAGATACAGCACCAATAGTAGCCTTACAGGTTGCAAGGACCATACGGGTCTCACCTGAAGGTAATTTTACGGTAGCATACTTCCCGTCACGAGCCATCAATTGAGCGAATGCCCCTGCACTACGCGCCATAACAGCACCTTGTCCGGGGTGTAATTCGATACATGAAATAATAGTACCTAAAGGGATGTTTGCAAGGGTCATTGTGTTACCGATCTCCGGAGCAACTTTGTCTCCCGATACGATATTCTGACCCACCTGAAGACCGTTCTGTGCAATCACATAACGCTTTTCTCCATCCTGATAATTAACCAGGGCGATAAAAGCTGTACGGTTTGGATCGTATTCAATAGACGCAACAGTTGCAGGAATTCCATCCTTGTCGCGTTTAAAATCTATAATTCGGTATTTTCTCTTATGACCACCACCTTTGTAGCGCATGGTCATCTTACCTTGACTGTTTCTACCACCTGATCGTTTTTTCGGAGCTAATAAACTCTTCTCCGGCTTATCGGTTGTGATGGCGTCAAATCCATTTACAACCCTAAATCGCTGACCTGGTGTGATAGGTTTTAATTTTCTTACTGACATTGTTGTCTAATTAATATCTAATTGCTTAGATGTTATTGTAAAAATCAATTGTATCACCTTCCGCCACCTGTACAATTGCTTTTTTATAAGCATTTGTTTTACCAGTCTGGATACCCGTTTTTGTATAACGAGTCTTCCTGTCCGGGCGGACATTCATTGTTCGAACTCCAGTAACAGAAACTCCATAAACAGCTTCCACTGCTTTTTTGATTTCTACCTTGTTCGCCTGTGGATTCACTACAAAACCGTAACGGTTATTTAACTCAGCATCGGCTGTAGCTTTTTCTGTAATAATAGGTTTAATTAAGATATTCATCTCGTTTCTATTTACTTAAGTTTGTTTCAATTCCTTCCAAAGAACCTTCAAACAACACGAGGCTGTTTGCATTCATAATTTTGTAAGTGCTTAATTCTGAGTTAGTTATAACCTCGGCACCTTTCAAATTGCGAGACGACAAATATAAGTTATTATTTGACTCTCCCAACACAAACAAAGACTTTTTGTTCTCAAGTCCTAAAGACTTTAAAACCGAAGTGAATTCTTTTGTCTTAGGTGCCTCAAAATTAAGGTCTTCCATTACCACGATCGCCTTGTCATTTGCCTTCATACTCAAAGCCGAACGACGCGCCAAACGCTTAAGGTTCTTATTCAATTTAAAGGAGTAGCTTCTCGGTCTTGGACCAAAGATTCTACCACCACCTTTAAATATTGGAGACTTGATACTACCCGCACGGGCTGTACCAGTTCCTTTTTGTTTCTTGATCTTACGGGTACTACCCACGATCTCAGCACGCTCCTTTGCCTTGTGCGTACCCTGGCGCTGATTAGCCAGATATTGCTTCACATCAAGATATACAGCGTGATTGTTAGGCTCTATACCAAACACCTCTTTAGAAAGCTCTACTTTCCTTCCGGTGTCTTTTCCGTTTTTATCTAATACCGCTACCTTCATTATTTCTGAATCGTTACATAAGCGTTTTTATGTCCGGGTACACACCCTTTCACAACAAGCAAGTTCTTTTCAGGAACCACTTTCAACACTCTTAAGTTCTGTACTTTCACTTTTTCATTTCCCATTTGGCCGGCCATCTTCATTCCTTTGAAAACTCTCGCAGGATAAGAAGCAGCACCAATGGAACCAGGAGCTCTCAGTCTGTTATGCTGACCGTGAGTCGCTTGTCCTACACCACCAAATCCGTGGCGTTTTACCACACCCTGGAATCCTTTACCTTTGCTCGTTCCGGAAACATCCACAAACTCACCTTCATTAAAGTGTTCCACAGTGATCGTATCACCTAATTTGTATTCTTCTTCAAATCCTTGGAATTCAACAACACGACGCTTAGCAACAGTTCCGGCTTTTTTTGCATGGCCTTCAGCAGCTTTGTTTGCAGTCTTTTTGTCATCGAAACCAAGTTGAAGAGCACTATACCCGTCAACCTCTTCGGTTCTGACTTGGGTAACAACACAGGGGCCAGCTTCGATAACGGTACACGGAATATTCTTTCCGTTCTCGTCGAAGATGCTGGTCATCCCTATCTTTTTTCCAATTAACCCAGACATATTTATTAGTTATTAAAGATTACTATTTACTATTAATTATTCTATTTCTTCAGAAACTACCTTTCAAAAAAACAGGGCCAAAATAAATTCAGCCCTGAATTTTATTTTGTTTCCGTCTTTCCTTCGCACGCAGCTCCGGACATGTATTGAAGCAAATCGCTTCAGTTTCTACTTATACCTTGATCTCTACTTCTACTCCACTAGGCAACTCTAACTTCATTAGAGCATCTATCGTTTTGGAAGAAGAGCTGTAGATATCCAGCAGCCTCTTATACGAACTCAACTGGAATTGCTCTCTACTCTTCTTGTTCACGTGTGGCGAACGTAGCACGGTAAAGATCTTTTTGTGTGTTGGTAACGGGATTGGTCCGGTTACTACTGCACCTGTACTTTTTACGGTCTTTACGATTTTTTCAGCAGATTTGTCCACTAAATTATGATCGTAAGATTTTAATTTGATTCTAATTTTCTGACTCATTGCTGAAATATTATACGTTAGCGGTTCCTCTAGCTGTTGCAATCACTTCCTCCGAAATATTCGATGGTGTTTGTGCATAGTGTGAAAATTCCATAGTAGAAGTTGCACGTCCTGAAGACAACGTTCTCAATGTGGTTACGTAACCAAACATTTCAGAAAGTGGCACTTCAGCCTTTACAACTTTAGATCCTGCACGGTCGCTCATGTCATTTACCTGACCACGACGACGGTTAAGGTCACCTACAATGTCACCCATATTCTCTTCTGGAGTTAACACCTCCAGCTTCATAATAGGTTCCATGATCACAGCTCCAGCTGCCTTAGCTGCCGCTTTAAATCCTAATTTTGCTGCTAGCTCGAACGATAATTGATCGGAATCCACAGGGTGGAAAGAACCATCCTTAAGAGTTACTTTCATACTATCTACTTCGAATCCAGCCAACGGACCATTTTTCATTGCTTCCTTGAATCCTTTCTCAACAGATGGAACAAATTCTTTCGGAATGTTTCCACCCTTGATCTCGTTCACGAATTCAAGTCCAACTGCCTTCTCATCTTCAGCAGGCCCTAATGTAAATACTATATCGGCGAACTTACCACGACCCCCTGTTTGTTTCTTGTAAACTTCACGGTGATCTGCAGTTCTGGTAATAGCTTCTTTGTACTCAACCTGTGGTTGACCCTGGTTAACTTCAACCTTAAACTCACGTCTAAGACGGTCCACGATAATATCGAGGTGAAGCTCACCCATTCCGGAAATTACCGTTTGCCCTGAAGCTTCATCGGTACGTACCTGGAAAGTAGGATCTTCTTCCGCCAATTTGGCTAAAGACATCCCAAGTTTATCCACGTCGGCTTTAGTCTTTGGCTCTACCGCAATACCGATTACCGGATCAGGGAAGTTCATAGACTCAAGTACGATAGGGTGTTTCTCTGCTGAAAGCGTATCACCCGTTTTTATATCCTTAAATCCTACTGCAGCTCCAATATCTCCGGCTTCGATAAAATCGATCGCATTCTGTTTGTTGGAATGCATCTGGTAGATACGAGAGATACGTTCTTTTTTGCCCGAACGATTGTTCAGCACATAAGAACCGGCATCAAGGCGCCCCGAATAGGCACGGAAGAAAGCCAAACGACCTACGAAAGGATCTGTAGCGATCTTAAACGCAAGTGCAGCGAAAGGTGCACTTACATCCGGCTTACGTGATTCTTCTTCTCCGGTATCAGGATTGGTTCCTACAATAGCCTCCTTATCAACAGGAGACGGAAGGTAACGACAAACAGCATCCAATAAAAACTGTACTCCTTTGTTCTTGAACGCAGAACCACAGATCATTGGTATAATACTCATATCCATCACCGCCGCACGAAGCGCAGCATGCACCTCATCTTCGGTAATAGAATCTTCGTCTTCCATATATTTCTCAAGCAGGTTCTCATCGTATGCAGCTACTTCTTCAATAAGTTTACCGCGATACTCTGCTGCTTCAGCTTTTAATTCTTCAGGAATTTCAACTACGTCGAAGGTAGATCCCATAGATTCCTCATGCCAAATGATAGCACGGTTCTTTACCAGATCAACCACACCTTTAAAGTCAATCTCATCTCCAATAGGAAGTACGATTGGCACGGCGTTAGAACCTAGCATGTCCTTAACCTGCTGACAAACAGCAAGGAAATTAGAACCCTGACGGTCCATCTTGTTCACAAAGCCCATACGAGGTACTTTGTAATTATCGGCCAGTCTCCAGTTAGTTTCAGATTGTGGCTCTACACCATCCACCGCACTAAACAGGAATACCAAACCGTCCAGTACACGTAAGGATCTATTCACCTCAACGGTGAAATCCACGTGACCCGGGGTATCGATAATATTAAAATGGTATCCTTTGGCGTCTTCGGTAGGCTGTCCGTTTTCGGTAGGGAAGTTCCAGGTACAGGTAGTTGCAGCGGAAGTAATTGTAATTCCACGCTCCTGCTCTTGCTCCATCCAGTCCATAGTCGCAGCACCGTCGTGTACTTCACCAATCTTGTGACTCACACCCGTGTAATAAAGGATACGCTCTGTAGTAGTGGTCTTACCCGCATCAATATGCGCAGCAATTCCTATATTTCTTGTATATTTTAAATCTCTTTGTGCCATCTTTTATTAAAATCTGAAATGTGAGAATGCTTTATTTGCTTCGGCCATCTTGTGTGTATCTACACGCTTCTTAACCGCGGCACCTTCTTCTTTGGCAGCTGCAAGAATTTCGGCGGCCAGTTTCTGTGCCATAGACTTTTCATTTCTCTTACGAGCGAAAAGGATCAACCACTTCATAGCTGTGGATATCTTTCGGTCTGGTCTAATTTGCATAGGGATCTGAAATGTAGCTCCCCCAACACGTCGGCTTCTAACCTCTACGTGAGGCATTACATTAGATAACGCATCCTTCCATAATTCCAACGCAGATTTCTCTTCGTCTTGTTTCTTTTCTTCTACAATATCGATAGCATCGTAGAATACTTTAAAAGCCACCGACTTCTTTCCGTCCCACATTAAGTTGTTCACAAAACGTGTAACCAACTGGTCGTTAAACCTTGGATCCGGTAAAAGGGGTCTTTTCTTGGCTTGTCTTTTTCTCATGTCTTCTCTTTAAAGTTTTTTGAATTACTTCTTAGGGCGTTTTGCACCATACTTAGATCTACGTTGTGTACGGCCTTCAACACCAGCGGTGTCTAATGCGCCTCGCACAATGTGATATCTAACTCCCGGCAAATCCTTTACCCTTCCACCTCTAACCAATACTATCGAGTGCTCCTGAAGATTGTGTCCTTCACCTCCGATGTATGCGTTTACTTCCTTACCATTAGTTAACCTTACCCTTGCAACTTTACGCATTGCAGAGTTTGGTTTCTTTGGCGTAGTAGTATATACACGCGTACACACACCGCGGCGTTGCGGGCACGAATCCAAAGCAGCCGATTTACTCTTCTTGGTTATTTTGGCTCTTCCTTTTCGTACTAATTGTGAAATAGTTGGCATATAATATCCTTGTTATACTTAATTATTTATACATTTTCCCCTATAAAAGGGCGTGCAAAGGTAAAAATTAAAATGGATTATTCAAACCATAGAAAATTTATTTTCAAGTGCTTGGCAAAATTAACATCCCCCAAATATGAAAACTATAGTTGAAACGTTAGTTTTACACCTGAAAAAAGACCCTTTTTGAGACATATTTTCTACATTTTTATATACCTTAATATATATACCCTACTAATTGCCACAGCAGAGGCGCAAGATCTGTACCTGGGGATCAATACCTCCACCCCCCTATCAGAAAGTTTGAAAGACAGCCTCGAAATAGGGGTCATCTTCAGAGATTATACATCACTTCAAAAGGAAGCAGATTCTCTTCAATACCGATTTCATTATATGGGATTTATCGAAGCCACACTCGAATCCCTTCAGAAAAAAAATGATAGCACCTATACGGCCCAATATATACTGGGAGAAAAATATCGCCATCTGAAGATCTATTACCAGTCCGGACAATTCAGCAAAAAAGAATTATTACAGATCACCAACGAAGTAGAAGACGAACATATCATTTTATCCTTTGCCGCTGTAGAACCCTCCCTGGTAAAACTCAATTCCTTAAAAACCACTGGAGGAAATGCATTTGCCAGGATCAGGCTTAGCGAATTCCGAAAAGAAGGACCGGATGTGATCGCAGCCAATCTTTTCCTCGATGAGGGTGCCGTTAGACAGGTCGACTCCATTGCTGTAAAAGGCTATGAGAAATTTCCCAAGTCGTTCCTAAGGCATTATGCCGGAATAAAAAAGGGGAAACCCTTCAACCGAAACAAACTCAATAAGCAGAATGATGTACTCAACAGCCTGGGTTTTGTTAACACGCTGAAAGCCCCGGAGGTCTTATTCAGAAAAGAAAAGACTACGGTTTTCTTTTATCTGGAAAAACGAAATCACAATCTGTTCGATGGCATTTTGGGTTTTGCAACAAACGAAGAAACAAACCGATTGCAGTTTAATGGCTACCTCAATCTGGAGTTAAACAACAACCTGAACTTTGGTGAGCAGCTATTAGTGAATTACAAGGCAGATGGTAATGAACAGCAAAATTTTAGAGCTCGAACAAAATTACCTTATCTCTTCGGAAGTCCCCTGGGTGCAGAACTGGAACTGAAGATATTTAAGCGGGATAGCACCTTCGTGACCACCGATCAAATTGCCAGGGCAACTTACCAGATCACACCCCCTTCATCGGCCTACGTAGGGTACAAAGCTTCAGAATCGAGCAATTTGCTGGATGAGGCTCTGGCCGGAAACGCGGTTGAAGACTACGCAGCTAAATTCTTTATCAGCGGACTTCAATTTGTGAAGACGCAAAACGACCTCTTATTCCCTGCTAAGACCAATATAGCACTGGATGCCGAATTTGGGACCCGGGAATTTTCGTCGAACAAAGAGGACCAAACCAGGCTTTCGCTCTGGGCGGCAACCATATTTGAGCTTAATTACAATAATTCGATTTTTATCCAGAACAATACCAGTGTGATCCTAAGTGACACTTTCCTTACAAACGAACTCTATCGCTTTGGGGGGATCAACAGTATACGCGGTTTTAATGAAAACAGTATAGACGCCACATTGTTTGCTGTGATCAACACCGAATACAGATACAGATTTAGCCAGGGTTTCTATTTACACAGTATTATTGATGTGGGGTATTTTGAAAACGAGATCAATCAATTGGAACAGCAATTATATAGCTTCGGAATAGGCCTAGGATTATTAACAAAAACAGGCTTGTTAAAATTTAGTTTTGCCAATGGAATTTTTGAAAACCAGAATTTCAATTTTTCCAACACAAAAATTCACTTAAGTCTCACTTCCCGATTTTGAACCAAGCTAACAATGGCTTAACAATTCCTTAAAAAAAAAACCAAATTTTAAGTGTGAAAAGTTGTGTAATTAACTTTTTATTGTGATTTTTGGCATTGGCTAATTCAAATAAATTATAAAATGAGAACAAAGTTTAGTGGAATTTTAACGCTATTGTTGGCGTTTGTAGTGCAACTCACGTTCGCACAAGAAAAAACAATCTCCGGAACGGTGTCCGATAACACGGGATTACCTCTTCCAGGAGTTAACATTGTCGTAAAAGGTACAACGAATGGTACTCAGTCTGATTTTGATGGTAATTACTCCATTCAGACGGCTGTAGGCCAGACTCTTGTATTTAGTTACGTCGGTTTCAAGACTTCAGAACAAAGAGTAGGTGCTGCCAACAGCATCAATGTGCAGATGGAAGAAGATGCTGCCGTTCTTGATGAAGTTGTTGTAACCGGATATGGTATTGCCAGAGAGCGTAAAACGCTTGGTTATGCCGTTAGTACAATTGAAGCGGAAGCGGTAGAGAACAAACCAGAATCTGATGTTGTAAGAACCTTAAATGGTAAGGTTGCCGGAGTACAGGTAACTGGTACCGGTGGTGCTACAGGTTCAGGTACAAACTTCGTTATCCGTTCCAAGAGTTCGATCAACGGTGACAACCAGCCACTATTCGTGGTAGACGGTGTTCCTTTTGATAGTGGTACTAACAACGTAACAAACTTTGCAGGTGGTAACTCAATTACAAGTAGCCGTTTCCTTGATCTAGATCCAAATAACGTTGAGTCTATTCAGGTACTTAAAGGTTTAAGTGCAGCTGTACTTTACGGTCAGCAGGGTAGAAACGGGGTTGTATTGATCACCACAAAGAACGGAAGTAAGAAAGATGCGAACAAGAAGTTCGAGATCACTTTCTCTCAGCAGGTTTATGCTACTGAGATCTCTAACCTTCCAGATTACCAAAACGATTACGGACAGGGAGCAAACAACGCTCTTAACCCTGGATTCGTTGGAAACTGGGGATCGCGTTTCGATATGGGACTTATGATCGATCACCCATATGCATCTCAAGGTGCTATATTCCCACAGTTCGATGGCTTACAAATTCCTTACGAGGCTGCTCCTAACAACGTTAGTGAGTTCTTCCAAACTGGATTAGGACATGCAACTTCTGTAAACGTCGCAGGTTCTCCAGGAGACGGTGGAAGTAAGTACAACGTAAACTTTGGTTACACTACTGAGGATGGTTATATTCCAAACAACGGTCTTACCCGATACAACATTGGTATGGGTGGAACCACTAAACTTTCAAACAAGTTTTCCGTAACAGCTACGGCTAACTATAGTAACCTTCGTGTAAATACACCACCGATCGCCGCGAACAACGCTGCAGGATCTGTTTCGTTATTTACTCGATTATTATTCATCCCTAGAAACGTTGATCTTGGAAATCTTCCTTTTGAAGATCCTTCTACAGGAGCCAGTGTTTACTATCGTGGTGACCAGAATAACCCATACTGGTTATTGAACTATGCAGGTACTGAGCAAAAGAACAGTCGTTTCTTCGGTCAGTTAACTACCAGCTACGAAATATCAGATAACATTCTTGCAACGTACAGATTTGGTCTAGATACCTATGCTGAAACGCAGGAATTCAGAATTGCTAAAGGAGATGTAGTTAACGTATCGGGTGTATTCCGTACTGCTAACATCAGCAACTATATTTACGATCATAACTTCAACGTAAGTTTCAGTAACATCAATCTAGCCGAAGAATTTGCCCTTTCTACAGTGGTAGGTTTTAACGCAAGACGTGATACTTTCGATCGTTCTGGTTTAATTAGTACAGGACAGGTTGTTTTCAACTTCTGGAATCACAACAACTTTACTGCCTATGATGATGGTGGTCTTGATTTCTACCAGGAAAGAAACATATTAGGTGCGTATGCGGAAGCTACATTCGAATATGACAACTTCCTTTTCTTAGTACTTTCCGGACGTAATGACTGGGGATCTACACTAGAATCTGAGAACAGATCATTGTTCTATCCTGGTGCTTCCTTATCATTCATCCCTACTTCACTTGACGGTGTAAGTACAAACGGAGCGTTGAACTTCCTTAAGTTCAGAGCTGCTTATGGTACATCTGCTGCCTTCCCTGGTCCATATAACACCAGAGGTGCACTAGCACAGGCATCAGGTACATTTATTCCACCAGGAGGTAATGTAATTACAACTGCTTCTAACCCATCTAACCGTTTGAATCGTGATCTTCAACCAGAACTTCAGAGAGAATTTGAAGTTGGTGCTGAGGCAGATCTTTTCAATAGAAGATTATCGTTAGACCTTACTCTTTACAAGCGATTTATCGACGACCAGATAGTTCCTGGACGTCCGCTTAACCCATCAACAGGATTTAACACTATTGCCGATAACATCGCAAGTAGTGAGATCCAGGGTATTGAGGTTGGATTAGACGTTACTCCATTAAGAACTAAAGACTTTAGCTGGGATATTAAAAATAACTTCACAGCTTACGAAAACGAAGTAACAGATCTTGGTGATCTTGAAGACTTCCCATTCGCAGGATTCATTGGTCTTGGTAACTATGCTGCCGAAGGTGAGCCACTTGGTGTGATCAAGGGTAACTACGCTACTGCGTACGATCCTTCTAACGTAACTGCCGAGAACCCACTAGGACTTGGTGTTGAAGGTACTTTACTTATCAACCCAGATACTGGTAAGATCATCGATAGTGATGACTTGGGTCTTGCAATCGAGACAGTTGGTGATCCTAACCCGGATTGGAACGTTACTTCGATCAACACATTTACATACAAAGGATTATCATTATCCGCTCAAATAGAATACCAGCACGGTGGAGATATCTTCTCTCAAACTGCTACTCAGTACTACAGACGTGGTGTAACAACTGTAAACGTAGACAACAGAGAAGGTACTTACGTTATTCCAGGAATCCTGGCTAACCCTAATACCGGAGAACTTCTATTAGATGGAAGCGGAAATCCAATTGAGAACCAAATTCAGATTGGTGCTAATGATGTGTACTTTATCAATTTAGTTGACCCAGTAGGACAAGGTATCTACGATGCTTCTCACCTGAGACTTCGTGATGTATCTCTTACTTACTCACTATCTGAAAAGATGTTAGAGAAAACTCCATTTGGAAATGTAACATTCTCTCTTTCCGGACAGAACCTTTATATCAGAACATTCAACATTCCTCAAGCATTTAATATTGATCCTGAGGCATTGAGTACTGGTGTAGGTAACGGACAAGGACTTGAATTCCAGACTGGACCATCTAACAAGCGTTATTCATTCAGCGTTAAAGCAACATTCTAAAAAAATTAATAATCCTATTATGAAAAATATATTTAAAATCACAATTCTAGCTTCTGTACTTGCAGTTTTCACTGCCTGTGACACTGTGGAGTTAGAATTACTAGATAACCCTAACGTTGTTGGGTCTGAGAACGCAGATCCTAACTTCATCCTGAACGACGTGCAGCTTACTTTTGCACGTAACGTTTGGAAT
>Ga0213839_1000249_pt1 | contig 94770 bp, 74 predicted proteins | sample SWPATP21_FD_160075 | JGI IMG/M metagenome (GOLD analysis project Ga0213839, IMG submission 160075) | Coastal seawater microbial communities from Marineland, Florida, United States - SWPA TP2 #1 | ecosystem: Environmental > Aquatic > Marine > Coastal | place: USA: Florida | collected 2016-08-14
CCCGCCTCTGCGACCTCGGGTCCGATGCCGTCCTCTCCTTCTCGGCGACCCGGGTGACCGACGAGCTCGAGGTCGGCGGGAGCGGCATGGTGTCCCGCATCCTCGTCCCCGACGGCGACTGCTGCTACGTCGCGGTCGACGTGTTCACCTACCTGTTGGTCCCCGGCTACGACCGCCCGGCCGACGCCCTCCACGACCAACAGGTCCGCCTCGACGTCGACGTCACCCTTCCCGACGAGCAGGTGTGGACCGACTCGGTCGAGGTCACCTTCGTGGACAGCACCCTGGCCGCGACCGAGTAGTCCCTACTCGCAGACGTCGGCGTCGCCAGCGAAGCAGGTGTAGGTGCGGGCCTCGGGCGCCTCGACCTCCGCGGTCCGCCGCTTGCGCCGCTTGTCGACCACGGTGACCGAGCACTCCATCCCCTCGATCGACGCGCTGGGGAGGAAGGCCTGGCTCTCCCCGTCGGCGTGCTGCTCTCCGCACCGCACCGCGATCTTGCGGGTGTTGGGATGCGCGGAGACGAACACCGTGGAGCCGTCTGGGATGGCGTCCGGCGCCGGCTCGGGGGCGGGGTCCGGAGGGGCCGGTGGCGCGGGGACCGGAGCCTCCACCGGAACGGGGGCGGGAGCGGGCGCGATGACGCCGGGAGAGCCCTGCATCGTGACCCCCACCAGCACCAGCAACACCAACAGCCCGGCCAGACCGGCCAGGAGCAGGACCATGACCACCAGGACCGCACCGACGGCCGCTCCTCCGCCCCCACCACGGGAACTCTCGACCTGCGGCGCCGGCGGGGTCGAGCCGTAGCCGTAGGGGTCCTTCTGGACGATGGTCTTCTCGGTGTGCACGCTGGGGGCCAGGGCCGGAAGGTCGCCCAGCAGGCCCACAGCGGTGGCGGTGTCCTCGCCGAACTGGGAGGGCAGATCGCGGATGACCACCGTCTCGCCGTCGTCCTCGTGGTCGGACGCTGGGTCGAAGCCTCCCACCTGACGAACGGCCTGGACGGTGCGGGGCCCGAGCTCCCCCGTCTCCGTAAGGCTGGCGAGGGTCGCCTGCTTCAGCGCGCTCCAGCGCTCGTCGTCGCGGCCGACGCTGTGCTCCCGGCCATCGGCGTCGTCGTCGTCTCCCCGCAGCAGAGCCTCGGTGTTGGCCTTGCTGCCACCGAAGGTCGGACGCTCGAGGATCGTGTCGCCGTCGAGCTCCCCGAAGGCCGCTTCGTCGGTGTGGTCGGCCGTGGGCTCGTCGAGCTGGGCGGACACGTCTTCCGTGACCACTCGCCCGACCAGGGACTCGGGGGAGGGCTTGACGGTGGCACGCGCCGCCTGCACCACCGGCGGCACCACCTGCTCGGCCCACTCCTCGACGCCCTCGCCGCCCAGCTGCCGGGCGAAGGAGCGCATCCGGACCACGGTGTCGGCGGCGGTCGGCCGCTCGGACTCGTCGAAGGAGAGCATGTCGCGGAGGAGGTCGTGGAGGATGTCCTCGGCCTCCTCCGAGGGCATCGGGTGGGCCTCCACCAGATCCTCGAAGCGCTCCTCCAGGAAGCGCTCCTGCTCGGACTGCCGCAGCTTGGCCTTTCCGAGCTTCTGCAGGGCGAGCATCTCGTAGAGCGTGGCGCCGAGGCTGTAGATGTCGGAGCTGGGGGCCTCGGGCTCGAAGAAGAGCCGCTCGGGGGGCATGTACTCGAGGGAGCCGAAGGAGAGCTCGGCCGTCTTGGCCTCGCGGGCATCGAACTCGGCGCGGGCGACCCCGAAGTCGAGCACCTTCACCAGGCCCTGGCTGTCGACCATGATGTTGCTGGGCTTGATGTCGCGGTGGATGACCCGCAGCGGCTTCTCGCCGGCGTACGGGGGCCGGTTGTAGGCGGCGTCGAGGGCCGAGGCGGCCGCGGCACAGATCTCCAGGGCGACCCGCAGGGGCACCCTGGACTTGTCCGCGAGACACTGATCGACGAGCTGCCGCGTGTCGGCGGCGTCGAGGTACTCCATGACCACGGCAGACCGGCCGTCGATCACGGTCAGGTCCATCACGTCGACGATGTTCCGGTGGCGCAGCCAGCCGAGCAGCCGGGCCTCGTCGCGCATGCGAGAGGCGATCTCGTCGTTCTCGGACCACTTGCGGTGGAGCAGCTTGATCGCCACAAGTCGGGAGAAGCCATCCCCGTGGATCACCTTCGCGAGGTACACCGAGCCGAACCCGCCACTGGCGATCTCTCGGATGAACTCGAACTTTCGCGCGGCTTCCTTGACGCTCAAACGAAGGCTCTCGGGGGGGTGAGGCGCACCACGCCATTGTGACACGCCCATGGGGGCCCGGCGGGTTGGCATCCTACACCGGTTAGAGGAGCGAGATGCGCCCAACCTCCAGCCTGCTGGCATGCGCCCTCGCCCTCGGCGCCTGTCAGCCCGACGAGGAGGCGGGCCCCGTCGACACGCCTGGCGACCCCTTCGCGGGGGTCGACCGACCCAACGTGCTGCTGGTGATCCTGGACGACGCGGGTGTCGACAAGGTCTCGTCCTACGGCATGCACCCTGACGCTCCCCCCACCCCCCACATCGACGCCCTCGCCGCCGAGGGGCAACGCTTCACCCAGGCCTGGGCCTACCCGATGTGCTCGCCGACCCGCGCGGCCCTGCTGACCGGCCAGCACGTCCGTCGCTACGGCATCGGCTCCCGCCTCCTGCCCAACGAGGAGCCCATCGAGCTGAAGGCGGCAGACACGGCCTCGCTGGCGGACCTGGTGGCCGACGTGGGCTACGACACGAGCTTCGTGGGCAAGTGGCACCTGTCCGCCGGGCGCCTCGGCGAGGCCGGCTACGACCACCCCACGGCCCACGGCTTCGCCTGGTCGGAGGGCTCGCTGGCCAACCTCGTCGCGTCCATGGGGGAGCCCGAGAGCGACCGCGGCTACACGTACTGGGAGGAGCTCCGCAACGGCCGCGCCACCTGGCGCACCCGCTATGCCACCAGCGAGGTCGTCGACGACGCCATCGACCGCGCCCTCACCATGGAGGAGCCCTGGTTCCTCTGGGTCGGCCTCCACAGCGTCCACACGCCCCTGCACGTCCCACCACCCGAGCTGTACGACGGCCCCCTCCCCGCCACCGACGTCGAGTACGTCGACGCCATGGTCCAGGCGATGGACGCGGAGATCGGGCGCCTCCTCGCAGGCCTGCCCCGAGAGCTCCTCGATCGGACCAACGTCGTGCTCGTCGGCGACAACGGCACGGCCGAGCACGGCATCGCGCCCCCCTTCGACCCCGCGTGGGACAAGGGCACCGTCTACGAGGGAGGCGTTCGGGTGCCCCTGGTCGTACGAGGCCCGGCGGTGGCGCAGCCTGGGGCGGTCTCCGACGCTCTCGTCCACGTCGTCGACGTGTTTCCGACGGTGGCGGAGTGGTCGGGCGCCGACCCCACCGGGCTGGACCTCGACGGCACGAGCTGGGTGCCCGTCCTCGACGCCCCCGACGCCCCGGGCAGCGAGCAGCTGTTCGTGGAGCACTTCACCCCCATCGGCCCCGGCCCCTACAAGGTCGAGCGCTCGGCGGCCCGCGACGGCCGGTTCAAGTACGTGCTCCGGGAGACCGGGCAGGAGGAGCTGCGTCGCGTCGGCCCCGACGAGCTCCCCGATGGCCCCGATCTGCTGTCCAGTGGAGCCCCCCTCACCGCCGAGGAGGAGGAGGCCTGGGCCCGCCTGTCGGCCTTCGTGACGAGCGAGCGGGACCGCCTTCGGCCCTGACCTATACTGGGGCCATGCTCGACCTGATCGCCTACTCCCTCGTCGCCGTCATGGGCGTCGCCTGGCTCGTCATCATGGCCTCCGCCTACGAGCTGGTGACGAAGCACCGCCCCGACGACCGCTCCCTCGGCGACTACTTCGATAGCAAGGCCTGGGTGGGGTCCGACGCCTTTGCGCCGAGCGGCGCCCCCGTCCGTCGACGCATGCACGTGGCGGTGGCCGCGTTCTTCCTCATCGCGTTCGGCCTTGCAGGCGTGGCTATGCTCACCGTGGTCGGCGCAGGCTGAGGCCGTCACGCGCGTCGCGGTGTCCACCGCACGCTCCGCGGCGTATACTGCGCGGCATGTTCGCCAGGACCTCGCTGCTGCTTCTCCTGCCCCTCGCCGTCTCCGGATGTTGGAAAGAGGAGTACGCCGAGCTACCGCTGCAGCGCGTGGCCTTCGCCCCCGAAGCCGGACCGGTGGAGGCGGGCTGGGTGGTCGAGCCCGTGGTGCTGCCGGGTCTGCTCTGTCCCGACGGCGAAGTCGCCCAGATGCACATGGTGTTCCCGGAGGCCGCCGCCCTCGAAGGGACGGGCACCGACACCACCGTCACCCCCACAGGCCCCGTCGGCGGCTTCCCCGCCGCGGTGATCTACCCCAGCGGCTCCTTCGACTTCGTGGCCGCCCCCAACCCCGGCGACCCCTTCGACGGCGCCCACTTCGCCGAGCCCGAGCGGCTCTCCATCGACTGGGCCACCCGCCACGCCTACACCACCCTGGGCATGTACCCGAACCAGGACGAGCTCGACACCCACGCGGGCGCGATGGCCATGGCGCTGGTGGAGCAGGGCATCGTCGTCCTCGTGGCCAACAACTGCTGGGGCGACCTGTGGCACAACGCACCGGGTCTGGCCAACAACGACTTCGACCAGGACTTCTTCTTCCGCAACGGACGCACCACCGCCGACTGGGGAACGCGCCTGCTGGCCGACCCCAACTTCGGAGCCCTGTTCAACATCCAGCTCCCCGTCGCGGTCGATCCCAACGAGGTCTACGCCATCGGCCTGGGGTCCGGCGGCCGCGCTGTCGCCGAGATGCTGTCCCTCACCGGGCGCGACGGCACCCCCACCTTCTCCCCCAAGGGGGTCCTGGTGGACTCGTCCTACGACGACCTCCGCTTCTACTACGACGACCCCACCCTCTACGACACCACCGTGGCAGGCCTCGAGCGCATCCACCCGTCGGGGGTCGACGAGACGCTCTCCGGCTCGCTCTTCGCCACCACCAACCGTCCGGAGCGCGTGGGCTACCTGTTCTCCACGGCCCACCCCACCCTCCCGGTCGACACCTTCCTCGCGTCCGCCGAGCGCTTCCAGGCGGCGGGGGACTGGGTCTACATCGACAACCGGCCCGACACCACCCTGCTCAACGGCGTCGACGATCTGGAGCGCGCTCGGAGCTCGGTCCAGTACCTCCTCACCGGCACCATCCCCCCTCCCGGTCCCGGCCTCCTCCCCGTCGAGTGACCTCCCTCCCCCAACTCCCTCCTTTCCGTTAAGGACAGCCGATCCGACCGACGCCCCCGCGGCAGATCACGCTGCAAACCCCCTCGAGCGCCATGAACCCCAACGAGACCGTCACCGACGACCAAGACCGCCCTTGGAGCCTCGGGCGCACCGTGGCGCGAGGCGCCTGGTTCCGCAGCTGGCACGCCGAGGGCCCCAACGGCCGCAAGGCCCTCCTGGTGGCGCCGCTGGGCAGCGCCGACCTGGGTGGGTCCGACGAGCTCGCCACCGCGTGCCGCACCGCCATGCAGGAGGCCGCCAGCGCCAAGCGAGACCGAGGGCACCCCGAGATCCTGGGGAAGGTCCAGCTCGACGAGGGCGGCGCCATCGGCGTGCTGATCCCCATGGCGGCGTCGCTCCAGCAGCGCATTACTGCGGGGAGCACCCTCCTCGACTCTCTCGCAGCCATTCGACGGGGCGCGGTGCTCCTCGAAGGGCAGGTCCACGGCGACCTCCATCCCGACACCCTCCAGGTGCTCCCCCAGGAGGGAGAGGAGCCCGAGGTCCGCTTCGGCCTCGCCGTACCCAAGTCCCTGGCCAGGCACCTCCCGGAGCTGGACCGCCTGGCGCACCACAGCGGCTGGCGCCCGCCCGAGGCCCAGCGACCGCAGCCCAGCTGGGACACCTGGGCCCTGTGCCGCATGGTGTGGCTCGCCGCCGCCACCCCTCCCGGCGACGCCGCTGCGCGGGTGGAGCTCCCCGAGCCCGGCCCCGACAAGGTCGTCCTGTCCACCCTCAAGGACCGCGTCATGGCCCGCCTGGCCCACGACCAGTCCAACCCCCGCTTCCGCGCGCGGGTGGCCGACCGCCTCGCCTCCCTGCTCAACCGCGGCCTCTCCAAGGAGTGGGAGCCCTCACCCCCGTACCGCTTCTCCCAGACGGGCCCCCTGGTCGAGCGGCTCTCCGACGTGATGAACCTCATCAACCCCCACGTCACCGACGTCGGTCGCATCATGCTCGGCGACGGCACCGCCTCCGGCAACGACGTGTTCGAGAGCGGCAGCGCGGTGAAGGTGGCGGTGTCCGTGGAGTGCTCCCACGGTCAGACCGACCACGAAGACCTGGTGGCCGGCCTGCGCCTCGTCGACCAGGACGCCGCGGGCAACGGCCGCGTCCCCCTCGGGGAGGCCAAGTTCGCCGTGAAGAGCCATCCCTCCGGCCGCCTCCGCTTCGAGTTCACCCTCCCGGACGTCGCTCCCGGTCGCTACGAGGTGCGCTGCGCCTTTGCGGTCAAGGACTCCGGCGACGAGCCCCAGGTGGCCGAGGGGGCCTTCCAGGTGCGTCCGGCCCCGGGCTACGTGCCCCCCGCAAAGCCGGTGGAGAAGGCGCCACTGACGCTCTCGGGCGACGGCGGGAAGCCAGTGGCCGCCATCCTGCCCGCCGAGCGCGACGACGACGACACGCCGGAAGAGGGGGCTACCCTCCAGGTGGCCGACGCCCCGTCGACGGTCGACCCGGAAGGCGAGCCGGAGGCCGAGGTCATCGAGGGCTTCTTCCCCAAGCCCGTCGCCCCTCCCACCGAGCCCGAGCCGCGGCCCATCGCCGCCCCGGTGGCCCCTCCGACCGAGCCCCCGTCCCTCCCCAACGCCGACGTCCACACCTTCCCGGGGGCCAAGAGCCCGCGCGATGGCGGCGCCGTCCACCCGCCCGTCGCGTACGGCAACGACGGCCAGCGCGTCCCTCCAGCTCCCCTGGCCGCCGTCCCGACGCCACCCCCCACCGAGCCCAGCACCCACGGCGACGCCACGGTGCCCAGGCACAGCGTCAGCACCCCGGCCGACACGGTGCCCGGGGACTTCGCCGACGCCACGGGCGGCATGGAGACCCCAAGCCTCGGCTCGGCCTGGATGGCCGCCGAAGATGGCGACGAGGACCCCTACGGCGAGTGGAACGGCGGCGCCGATCCCCTGTACGGCCAGACCGTGCCTGGCGACCCCAGCGCAGATCTGCCCACCGAGGATCTGCCGACCTACGAAGAGGGCGGTCCTCGCTCGGATCTCGTGAGCAAGCTGAAAGAGGCCCTGTTCCGCGATACGCAGACGGCCATCGGGGTGGCGACCGCGGCGAGCCTCTTGCTCGTCCTCGCCATCATCCTGCTGCTCAAGGCTCTATAGCCAACGAATCCGGCCTCGAGGGGGCCCGCCCCCCCTCCGGCACCCCAACGAATCGCCATGCCCCGGAGACTGCGTGTCCCACAGCGTCACTTTCGCCTTCACCAATGCCTCCGCCTTCGAGGCTGGCTCCGCTGACCTGCTGCTCCTGGGCGTCTCCGACCCGGCCACCGATCTGGCCTCGGCATCGGGCACCGTCGGCATCGATCTCGCCGCCTACGCCGCCGCCCGCAAGTTCACCGGCAAGCCCGGCACCTCCCTGACCGTCACCCTCCCGGGGAACCACGGCGTCCGCGACCTCGTCCTCATCGGCGTCGGCGACCGCTCTGCCGACGCCCTCGCCAAGGGCGCCGCCAAGGCCGGCCGCGAGGCCCGCACGCTCCGCGCCACCGAGGTCGTCCTCGACCTGGGCGCCAGCACCGCCACCGTCCTCGAGGCCTTTCAGGCCGGCAACTACGCCTACGAGCCCTACATCGAGGAGACGAGCCGCACCCCCACGGTGTCCAAGGCCACCGTCGTCGGCTCCGACCCCGGCCTCGGCGCCGTTTCCATCCGCGCCAAGTGGCAGAGCTGGTCCCGCGACCTGGTCAACGCGCCCCCCGCCGAGCTCTACCCCGAGAGCCTCGCCGCCAAGGCCCGCGAGCTGGCCGCGCTTCCCCACACCACCGTCGAGGTCTGGGACTACGACCGCTGCCAGCAGGAAGGCCTGGTCGGCGTCTGCGCCGTAGGCCAGGGCTCCGAGCGCAAGCCCTGCGTCATCCACGTCGCCTACCAGCCCCCCACCGCCCACGACCACGTGGCGTTCGTGGGCAAGGGCGTCACCTTCGACGCAGGCGGGCTCTCCCTCAAGCCCTCTTCCGGCATGCAGACCATGCGCTGCGACATGGGCGGCTCCGCCGTCGTGCTGGGGGCCACCGCGGCCGCCGCCGAGCAGGGCCTCCCCATCCGCATCGACTGCTTCGTGGGCGCCGCCGAGAACCTCGTCGACGGCAACAGCTACAAGCTGTCCGACATCCTCCGCTACCGCAACGGCGTCAACGTCGAGATCCACAACACGGATGCCGAGGGTCGCCTGGTGATGGCCGACTGCCTCATCCTCGCCAGCGAGGTCGAGGGGGTCACCGCGATCATCGACGCCGCCACCCTCACCGGCGCCTGCGTCGTGGCCCTGGGCAGCGACTTCACCGGCCTGTTCACCGCCCACGACGAGCTGGCGGGCGAGCTGCTCGCCGCCGCCGACGCCAACCGCGAGGGCCTGTGGCGCCTGCCGCTCCACGCCCCCTACAAGAAGATGCTCAAGGCCGAGTGGGCCACCATCAAGAACGTCGGCTCCCGCGAGGCCGGTGCCACCACCGCCGCGCTGTACCTGCAGCACTTCGTCAAGGAGGGCACCCCCTGGGCCCACCTCGACGTCGCCGGCCCCACCTTCATCGACAAGGCCAACAACCGCTACGCCGCGGGGGGCACCGGCGAGATGGTGCGCTCCCTGGCCACGTGGCTCGAAGGCCGCGCCAAGGCGTGAGCCGCCGGGGTCCCAAGGGCAAGCGACCGGGGCGTCCAGGCGGACGGTCCGGCAAGGCCCGCTCCGGCCGGAGCAAGGGTCGCGGAGGCGGGAAGAACGCCTACACCGGCGACCGCTTCACCGCGAAGGCCAAGGCCGACGGCTACCTCGCCCGGTCCGTCTACAAGCTCGAGGAGATCGACGAGCGCTTCCGCCTCTTCAAGCCGGGGCAGCGGGTCGTCGACCTCGGCTGCAGCCCTGGCTCCTGGCTCGTGTGGGCCTCCGAGCGGGTGGGGCGCAACGGCAAGGTCATGGGGATCGACATCCTCGAGCCGGGTCCCGTCGACGTCCCCTTCCTCGTCGCCGACATCTTCGACACCGACCCCGAGGTGTTCCGGGAAGCCCTCGGCGGCGACGCCGACATCGTGCTCTCCGACATGGCCCCCCGCACCACCGGCAACCTCCTCGGCGACCACGTCCGTCAGATCGAGCTCGCGACCCGGGCCCTCGAGGTGGCCACCCAGCTGCTGAAGCCGGGCGGCCACTTCATCGTGAAGGTCTTCGACGGAGAGGACGCCCACGCCTACGTGCAGAGCATCCGCCCCCACTTCGACAAGGTGAAGCGGGTGCGACCCGAGGCCGTGCGGACCCAGAGCCGCGAGTTCTTCGTCGTGGCCACCGGCTTCCAGCCCCATGGGGACAACGACGGGTCGACGACCTAGATTTTTCTAGGAGGTGGCCATGACCGCCAAGAACGTGCAGCTCTCGGCCGTCGTGTCGGAAGAGACACGGGCCATGCTGGACGCCGCGTCGGAGGCCGGCGGTCTCAAGAAAGGGCACCTCATCGAGGAGGCCGTCCTCCACTACCTCCACGCCCTCCGAGAGCTCCCCGTCGACGTGATCATCCCCCCGAGGCTGGTTCTCGACGACGCCGCGAGCCACCTCGTGGCCGACCGGCTGGCGGCGCCGACAGAGCCCACGTGGGCGATGCGTGAGCTGATGGCTGGAGAGGCGGGAGACGATGTCCCCTGGATGACATCGAGGTTCGGCGCCTGAGGCGCACCGACGACCGGAGCGCCTTCCACTCGGGCAACATCGAGCTGGACCGGTTCTTCCAGCGTTTCGCGAGCCAGAACCGCCACCACATCGGAACCACCTGGGTCGCCGTGCGTGCCGGCGTCCTCCTCGGCTTTGCCACCGTGAGTGCAGCCCACCTGCAGCTCGGAGAGCTGCCGGCCGCGAAGCGACGTCGCTTACCGACCTACCCTCTGCCAGTCCTGCGGCTGGCCCGCCTCGCTGTGGCGTCGGATCAACGGGGGCAGGGCGTCGGCCGAGTCTTGCTGCGCGGGGTGTTCACGCTGGCATGGCGCAAGGCGGACGACCTCGGCTGTGTGGGCGTTGTGGTCGACGCCAAGCCCGAGGCCGTCGGCTTCTACGAGCGTCTCGGGTTCGTGCCGCTGGCCTGTCGAGGGGGCCTACTCGGGGACCGGCCCGCGCCCACACCGATGTTCCTGGAGCTTCGGGCCATCCCGAGGCCGGCCTGATCGAACGGGGCTGATACACGGCACCATGTCCTTCCACCCCGTCGTCCACCTGCCCCCCGACGCGGAAGTCCTCGACTTCACCGGCCGCACCCCGCCGTCGCCCACCTCCGCCTACACCATCGGCCGCTACGACGAAGACCGCACCATCTACACCCAGGCCCTGTTCGCCGACGCCCGCACCGTACACATGGGTGTCGACATCGGGGGCCCGGCGGGCACCCCGGTCCATGCGTTCAGCGAGGGTGTCGTGCTCAGAGCCGGCACCAACGACGCCGACGGCGACTACGGCCCCACCCTGGTGACCGAGCACGACCACGACGGCGTTCCCCTCTACGCCCTCTTCGGCCACCTCTCCGGCGCCTCCCTGGCCCACAGCCCCGTCGGGCGACGCTTCGCGGCGGGGGACGTCCTCGGGTGGCTCGGCACCGAGGCCGAGAACGGGGGCTGGCCTCCCCACGTCCACGTGCAGCTGAGCTGGGAGCGCCCCGCCACCCACGACCTGCCCGGGGTGGTCACCCGGCAGGAGCGCGCAGCGGCACGACGGCGCTACCCCGACCCGCGCCTCGTGCTGGGCCCGATCTACTGAGCCCCTACCGCGCGACGATGGCGCCGATCACGATGAGGAGGATCCCGCCGAAGGCCGAGGCGAACAGGAGGAAGAAGGCGACCGAGCAACCACATCCGGTGATGGCGCCCCAGATGCGACGGCTCGCGTCCCGCTTGAGGTTCTCCGTCACGCTGCCCCGCTGCCCGGGGATCAGCGGCCAGAACACCCGCGGGATGTACTCCTTGAGCTTGGCGGTGATCGCCCGCTGCGCCGAGTTCGAGGCGTAGCTCGCCGCCGCACCGACCATCGCATGGCCCGCCATCGACGCCATGTTCGCCTTGGCGGCGTCCAGGGAGGCCACCTCGGCCTCCACGGACGCCGGGTCCAGGCCCGCCCCCGCCTCGCCCGACAGGTCGACGCGGATGCCCACGAGGCGCCCCGTTCCGTCCTTCATCACGGACACCGGGTAGGTCCCGTTCGGCGCCGAGAAGCAGCACACCGTGCCTCCGTCCGCGGGCAGCATCGCGACCCCGTGGGGGTGGGCGTCGAGCTGGATCCTGGCCACGTCCTGCTGGCTCCAGCCCTCGGCCCGAGCCCCGTCGCAGAACATCATCGGACCATTCACGGGGACCTGCCCCACGACGGTGATGTCCTCGGGCTTGGCGTACTTCACAACGTACACGTCGACGAAGCGTAGACCCCCACCGCCGTCCTGGACGACAGCCCCGACCTCGTAGGTGCCCTCGGGCACGTCGGGGATCTGGAACGCCGTCGCCCCTCCGATGCCCGCGATGTGCAGCTGTCCGCCTTCCGCCGTGACCTGTCCGATCGGAATCCTCATCGTTGTTCCCCCCTTTCCGCAGCCTACCCCGCGGCAGGGGTCACGACGCGTCGGCCTCGTTCAACGCCCGCGCCGTGTCACGCCCGACGACCCCGTCGACCGAAAGCCCCTCCGACTCCTGGAAGGCGCGGACGACGCGCTCGGTGTCCCGACCGAACACGCCGTCTACGTCGGTGATGTGGCCCGCGTCGCTGAGCTTCTCCTGCAGCTCCCGCACGGCCTCGCCCCGGCTTCCCTTCTTCAGGGCCAGGGACCCGCCCTCCACCGCGGCCCATCCGTAGCGGTCGCTCACCACCAGCTCCACATCGTCGAGGTCCCCGACGACGCCGAGGTGCTTCCACACGGCCGCCAGGCCGTCGGCATGGTGCAGCGGCGCCAGGTCGTAGGCCGACCCGTCGAAGCCCGGGTGGAACTCGAGGTGGGGCCGATCCCAGCCCCAGTCGCCGCCCCACTCGGTGAAGCCCGCCTGCTTCCCGTAGCGCCCCACGGCGTCCCAGCTGTGGCTCTCGCCCCAGCTCGGCCCGTTGTGGGAGCCGTTCCAGAAGACGATGTCGACGGCCAGGCCGTAGTTGTGCCAGCTGCCGCCGCCACGCACCCTGGTGACGTTGCCCTTGGCGTACAGCTCGTCCTGTCGGGCGAAGGAGCGGTAGCCCTCGAAGATGTACGGGTCGAGGCCCTCCTTCTGCATCGCCTCCAGCGTGCGGGCCGCCATCGCCTTCACCTGGGGGTTCAGCCAGGCGTCCGAGAGCACACCCTTGGGGTCCGCGTCGCCAATGTCGACCTGGGGCTTCTTCACCCCCTCGGCCCCCTCGGGCGCCGGCTGGGCCGGGCTTCCGTGGAGCAGCGCCTCCTCCATCCACTTCTTCCGCCGCTGGAACCGGTCCTCGGGCACGCCGAGCCAGTGGCCCTGGTTGGCCATCAGCCGCGCCATCCCCTCGACGTCGTTGGCCACCATCAGCGGCTGCACCAGCTGGCGGGTCACCCGGGTGTAGTCGCCGCGGTAGCGAAGATCGACCACCAGGTCCAGGAGCTTCGGATCCAGCGTCGCGAAGTCCACCTCGCCGTAGGCCGACACCACCGACGCCGACTCCGAGATGCGGGTCACATCGGCGACATACCAGGCGTAGGTCTCGTCGAAGAGGGCCTTCTGGGCCGCCTGGGAGATCTCGGGCAGATCGTCGTGGTTCTTCAGGAAGTCCCGCGCCTCCGTCCCCCGCAAGCCCGCGCCGTCGGCCAGCTCCATGGCGTCCCGGTCCGGCACACCCGCGCCCTTGAGGGTCTCGTAGACCTCGCTCCAGCTCCGGTGGCCCATGTCGTAGCCACGACCGATGGTGACCCCGCTGTTCCCTCCAGGCCAGTGGGCCACCCGGCTGTGGTAGGCGCCGCCCTCCTGCCCCTCGGCATCGAACGTCAGCTGGCCCCGCTCGACCGCCAGCAGGCCCTCCTCCTCACCGTCCTGCGCCCCTTGGGTCGGAGGCGCGGCCTGGGTCGGTGCCTGTTCGTTGGCCCATCCGTTCGGCAGGGTCAGCTCGACCCCCACCGACACCACATCGGGGTCCGGCACCTTGTCCTGGTTGGCCACCCACAGCTCGGCGTAGCGAGCCCAGTCGCCGGTGAAGCGCTCGGCGATGGAGCCCAGGGAGTCCCCCTCCTCCACCACCCAGGTCCCGGTCCCGGTGGAGCGGCCGCTGTCGAGGGCCTCCGCCGTGTTGGTCCCGACGGAGCCGTCGGGTGCGAGCTCGGTCTCCTGCTGCACCGCCACGACCGCTTCGGCCACCTCCTCGTCGTAGGACCCGTCGACAGCGACGTCCTCGCCGCGGTGCCTGAGGATGGTCTGCAGGGTGCGCACGTCCCCGCCCTGCATCCCCCGCCGGAGGGCGCGCCGACGAAGGCGCCGCTTGGGGGGAGCGTCGGTGGGTCGCCAGCGCTCGGGGAGATCCAGGACGTCGCCCGGATCGAGCACATCGGGGTCCGGGACCTTCTGGACGTTGAGCTCGTGGAGGAGGGGCCACTCCTGCCAGTCCCCCGTCAGCTCACCGGCCATGCCGGAGAGCGTGTCACCCCGCGTGACCAGCAGCTCGAGGTCGGGGTGCGGCGCGATGCTCGGTTGCTGAGCGGGGCCGGATGTTGCCGATTCGGCACATTCGTCCTCCCGAGGCTGACGCTTGCGGACCTTCATTGCGACCTCCCGGCTCGATCGAAGCGGTGTCGCACACCGACATGGTCCTATGCACCGGTCGTGCCAGGTTCCTGCAGTCGCAAATCACGGCCGACAAGGCGGCTTGCACCGACCCCTTTCCAGGTCCCCGTGGCCCAGCCGCCACAGGGACTGCGGCTTTTGTTCCGCATGCCTCGGGGCCGGGACCTCAGTCCGGGGTTCCTCGCGAGGCCACCATGCCGTCGACCCTGGCCCGCAGCACGTCGCGGTCGGGGGGCTTGGTGACGAGGCGCTCGGAGACCGACGCGGCGAAGGACTCGGCGTCCGCGGTGAAGGTCCCACCCGACAGGAAGAGGAAGCGCTCCTTGAGCCTGTCGGGGATGGCCTCGTACAGCTTCTCCCCTGGGAGGACCGGCATCATCAGGTCGCACAGCACGACGTCGTACTGGGCGCCGCGCTCCGACTGCAGCAGCTCCAGGGCCGCCATGGGGTCCGTGAGGATGTCGCACCCGTGGGGTCGGATCGCTCGGGCGATGGAGCGGGCCACCCGGAGCTGGTCGTCGACGATGAGGACACGTCCGGTCGCGGCAGCGTGGATCCGGTAGTCCGCGTCCTCGGACACGACGTCGTGGTCCTCCAGCTCCGGCAGGGAGAGGGTGACCGTCGTGCCCTGGCCCTCGACGCTCCGGACCTCCAGGTGCCCCCCATGGGCCTCCGCGATGCCCTTCGACACGAACATCCCCAGCCCCGTCCCCACCTCCTTGGACTTGGTGGTGAAGAAGGGCTCGGTCACTCTGGCGAGGACCCTCTCGCTCATCCCGACGCCGTTGTCGGTCACGATGATGCAGGCGCCACCCTCATGCCGCTGGACCCGCACCTCGATCTCCAGAGGCACCCCAGGACGCATGGCGTGGCTGGCGTTCACCAGGAGGTTCAGCACCACCTGCACCAGCTGGCCCTCATCGGCCTGGACGACAAGGGGACCGTCTGGCTCCACGATGCGGACGGTCCCCACGTGCTCTACCTCGTTGCGACAGAGGCGCAGCGCCGCCTGCGCCACATCCCCCAGCGGCACGGAGGTGATGTCGGCATCCCGGGCCTTGGCGAAGCCCTTCAGGCCGCTGACGATCCGCTGGATGCGCTCCACCCCATCACGAATGTCGTCGAGGAGGTCCGAGACCTCGTCCCGCTTCTGAGGTGGCAGGGCGGTGGACCGTCCGAGCTCCTCCAGGAGGAAGACCGTGTTCAGCTGGACGTAGGAGAGAGGGTTGTTGATCTCGTGGGCGACGCTGGCCGCCAAGGTCCCGACCGACGCGAGCTTCTCCGCATGTCGTAGCCGCCGCTCCACCTTTCGCGCATCCGTGACGTCCTGGAAGACGCCGATGATGTGGGTCGCGCGCCCGGAGGAGTCGGTCTCCACCTGACCGCGACTGATCACCGTCCGCTGTCGACCGTCCTCCCGGACCAGTCGCAACTCGAAGTCGAAGCCACGCCCCGTCTCCATGGCCCGCCCCACCATCTCCTGGACCCGGTCTCGGTCGTCGGGATGGTAGTAGGCGATGGCATCGTCGAGATGCGGCTCTCCCAGCTCCCGGTCTCGCCCGTGGATCTCGAAGACCTGGGGCGACCAGGAGACGTCCCCCGTGGTGACGTCGACCACCCAGTGACCGATACCGGCGATCTCCTCCGCCATCAGCAGCTGCGCCACCCGCCGCTCTCGCGCGGCCACCTGCTGCTCCCGCTCGGTGACGTCCCGCACGACACAGGTGACCTGGTCCTCTCCGAGGGGGCGCGACATCCACTCGAGCCACCGCCAGCTCCCGTCCTTGTGGCGATAGCGGTTGACGAAGTGCCGGACGGACTCCCCCTGCCGGAGCACCCCCATCGCCTCCACCGTGCGGTCGAGGTCGTCGGGATGCACGAGGTCGAGGTAGGGAATCGACAGAAGCTCTTCGGCGCTGAAGCCCAGCAGGGTCGTCCAGGCGGGGCTCACCCAGGCGAACCGACCATCCATCGTCGCGAGGCACAAGGGGTCGAGGCTGGAGCCCAGGAACTGTTGGATGGCCTCTTCGCTCAGTCGGTGCACGTGCCCTCCGAGCAGGAGGATAGAGCCAGCCCACGGGAAGCTCCAGTCACCCTCGCCCCCGGGCCGGCTACCGGTACCGCATCAGTCCACCGAGGACTCCAGAGGAGGCGCGGCGGCGGCGGCGTCGAGGCGGTCCCACACGGCCTGCTTTCCCTCTCCTGTCACCGACGAGAAGGCTACCGGCTGGTCCTTCGCGAGGCCGAACTCCTTCCGGATGGCGCCGAGCTTCCGGAAGCGCTCGCTCTTCTTCAGCTTGTCGACCTTGGTCGCGACGACGAGGATCGGGATGTTCGCCCCCTGGAGCGCGAAGAGCAGCTGGCCATCGAGGGGCGTGGGGTCCCGCCGGGCGTCGACCAGCACGACCACCAGCCTCAGCTGACGTCGGGTGGTCAGGTAGGACTCGATGGTCCGCTTCCACTTGTCCTGAACGTGCTGGGGGACCTTGGCGTAGCCGTAGCCGGGAAGGTCCGCGAGCACGCCCCTCTCGCCGAGCTGAAACAGGTTGATGGACTGGGTGCGCCCCGGGGTCGACGAGGTACGCGCGATGTTCTTGCGCCCGAGGAGGCGGTTGAGGGCCGACGACTTCCCCACGTTGGACCGACCGGCGAAGGCGATCTCCGGCAGGTCGAGCTCGGGGAGCTCCTCGTGGAAGGAGCCGATGAACTGGAGCTGATGGACGGCGTCGTGCACGGGGCCTCCCTGTGGCGGTGCTCCCGCCGACCTCCTACCCCGCTGCGACCCACGCCTCGAACGCCCGGGCCTCGGCCCCCGGTGTACGGGCCGTGGCCACGACCTCTTCGTGGTAGAGCCGCCATGCCTCGGTGAACGCACGTGGATCCCGCTCGAACCACCTGGACGCAGGCACCGACCCCCGCAGGAGGCGACTGAAGCGCTGCTGCAGGACCAGCCGCCCGGTGAGCGCCACGCCGTCCTCCTGGGCCAGCACCTCCTCCAGCCAGCGAGTCCCGCCCCTTCGATCACCCCGCAGGGCCGCGGCCCAGTCGCCGTCGACCTCCGGGCCTCCGACCAGGGGGGCTGACGTTCCGCCGGTTCCTGGGAGCGGCCTCGGCTCGGGGCAGGCATCCGCCAGGTCCGTCAACCTCCCCAGGTCGGAGACGAGCCCGTCGACATCGGCGTCGTCCAGGGTGCCCTCCAGGCGCTCCAGGGTCAGGGCCCGCAGGGAAGGCAGCCGCGGAAGCACGGCCTCCAGCAGCTCCCAGGTCCTCGCCGGCACCGACCCGTCGTGGCTGTCGAGGGCGTAGGTCGCCCCCGAGGAGAGCCAGCTCGGGGCAGAGCGGCTCCCACCCGCCACGTGGACCTCGATCACCCGGTCGAGGGGAGCGCGCCGGAGCCAGTCCCCCACGTCGATGCCAAGGTTCTCCTCGGCGACCACGAGGTTCTGGACGTCGAGGAGCATGGCGTGGGGGGCGCCGCAGGCGTGGGCGAGGAAGCTCGCGTCGTCGCCCGCATCCACGTAGAAGGCGCTGTTCTCCAGGCCCACCAGGCCCACGATGTCCGCCACGGCCTGCAGCGCCGAGCGGGCCCTGTGCAGCGTCTCGATCGTCCAGGGCATCGGCACCGGGAGGGTGATGACGTGCCCGTCCAGCGTGCAGGCACCCAGGTGGTCCGTGAACCAGGGGAAGTCGAGCCGCTCGTGCACCGCCGCCAGCTTGTCGAGCCAGGCCTCGGTGGGCCCTGCGCCACACGGGTCCAGCCAGGTGCCGTGGGCGAGCACCGGGACACCGAGCTGCTGCTGCAGATCCTCGATCCACGGCAGGTAGCCGTTGGGACGGAAGGTCGACGCCTCCGGCATCCACAGGCCGCATGGCACGACCTCCAGGTGACCGCAGCGGGCGAGGGCTGGGGCCGCCCGCTCCAGGAAGCGGCCGTCGGGGGGGGCGTAGAGCCCCGCGGTCACCACGGCGTGCTGGGGCCGTAGAAGTGCAGCATGCGGGCGGCGCGGGTCGGGACGTACCCCATGCCACAGGCTACCCGGACCACCTCCTCGGTGTGTTCGAAGTCGATGCCGCAGCCGTGGCTCACCGCCCACCAGCTCCCGGGGACCCGCTCCTCCACCCACTCGGCCCGAGCCGCCTGAGCGAGTCGTCCGGCCCACGGGATCCGGGCGCGCGGGTGACGGGTCGCCGCCAGCGCCACCGTCGCCGGGAAGCGGGCGACCAGGGAGACCGGCACGTCCTCCTCCCGACCGAGCCGCGCCGCGAGGACCTGCACCTCGCCGGAAGCCCGCTGCTCCTCGAGGACGGCGTAGCGGGCCAGCAGCGTGGCATCGGCGAGGAGGAGCTCCTGGAGCCCCGCGCCGAGCCAGGCGATCTGTGCGTCGACGATGCGCTCCTCCTCCTCCCGCCATCCCTCGGACCACGGCTCCGCGCTCTCGCGGCGCCCCGGCGAGGCTCCGGCGAACACGGCGTGGGTGGCTGGGACCTGGTCGGTGTCGATCCGAACGGCCCAGGCGTCGTCGGGAACCCCCTGGGGCAGCAGCACGGCGAGGTCGGCCAGGGTGCCACACACGACGTGGGCCATGGCCAGGGCCGACAGAGGGGCGTCGCCCCCATGGTTGAGCACCGCACCCCAGGCCCGCCCTCGATCCCAGCCGTCGCCGGACGCCTCGTCGGGCACCACCACGACCAGGAGCGGACGGCCTCGCTCCGCTGCGGTTCGGAAGGCGGCCGCGAGCCCGTCCTGGGTGACCCCGACCCCCGCCACCGCCGTGGCGAGCCAGCCGGGCAGCGATCCCAGCGCCATGCCCGCGAGGGCCCCACGCAGAACATCACGGCGCGTCGTCATCACAGCCTCCCTTCACTCCGTCGGCGAACACCGCGCCGCTGTCATCGACCAGTCCGTTGCGCACCATGCGGAGCACCGTGCCGTCGCCCAGGGCCACGCGACCCAGCTCGTCGACGGCCCAGGAGCCGCGGCGCTCGCCGTCGACCCAGGCCGTTCCCACCGCGTCGAGGAGCCAGACCCGGTCGTGGTGGCAGTAGCGTCCCACCAGCTGGGTCGCGCCCTGCCGCACGGCACTGGGAGGCACCACCCAGTCGGGCGCCCCCAGGTCGTAGGCGGCGGCGACCCGTCTCCCCTCGGCGTCCGCCGCGCGAGCGGCCTCCTCGGGACTCGGCGCTCCCGACATCCACGAGAGTACCTCCCGAGCGAGGGCGTCGTGCCCGGCCTCCAGGGGGCCGTCGGAGAGCACGACCCCAGGCAGGTCCATGTCGCTGACGGGCAGCGTCTCGTAGAGCCCGTCGGGCACGTCCGCGACGGCCAGCTCCGCCCACAGCTCGGGGCCGGTGAGCACCCAGCCCTCCACGACCTCCTCGAGGTCCGCGCCCGTCTCCGCCGCCAGGTCGTCGGCCGCCTGCTCGGTGGCGTCCACCACCACCTCCTCGGCGCCGACGTCGACGCCGATGAACCAGGGCTCCACGCGGCCCGAGGGCCCCTGGACATGGTGGACGACCCCGGGCTCGACGAACACCTCGACGACGTCGAGCGCCGGAAGGAGCAGGAGCACCTGGGCGGCCGGCTCCACCGCTTCCGGCAGCACCCCGTCGACCTCGTGTTCGTCGACGAAGACCCGCACACCTGCCTCCCGAGCGTCGGGATCGAGCAGCAGGTAGCCGGACGCCCCGTCCACCGGCGTGCACGCGGCCGCCAGCAACAGCACCGTGATGGGTCGCACCATGAAACCTCCTGCCCAGGTCCGACACACGGTCGACGGGGCGGTTCCCTTACAGCCCCAGCGATCGCGTCGCGGCGGGTGCCCCCACCGGGGCGATAGACTCGTAGCGTGAGCGCCCCCACCCACATCGGCTGGAACAACCGGCCCCCGGTCATCGAGCGCATCGATGCCGACCAGCGCATCTGGTTCATCTCCGACCTCCACATCGGCGACGCCACCCGTGCGGATGCCTTCTTCGGCAAGGACCGGTACCTCATGGCCCTCGCCAATCGGGTGGAGGCCGCCGGCGAGGTCCTGGTCATCGTCGGCGACGCCATCGACTTCCACCAGGCGTGGAGCTTCACCCGGGTGCTGCGGGCCCACCAGGAGCTGTTCAACACCCTCTCACGCATCGCTCGCAAGGGTCAGCTCTTCTACGTGATCGGCAACCACGACTACGAGATCAACCTGTTCAAGGAGATCCTGCAGTTCCGGGTGTGCGACGAGCTCCACATCGGCGACCGCATCCTCTGCGTCCACGGCTGGCAGTACGACCCCTACCTCTCCGACAGCATCGGCCACGGCCACCACTGGTCCACCACCATCCACCACATCGTGGAGCGCTACCTCGGCACGTGGCTGCGCATCCCCCTCGGCGAGTTCTACACGAAGGGCAACCGGCTGATGTTCTGGCTGGGCCACAAGGCGGCCGTCGTCGCCAACAGCTGGGCGAGTGCGATGGCCGCCGTCGGCCTGCCTCGAAGCGTCGAGAACCTCAACCGCTACCTCGACTACTGGGCCCAGGGCAACATGGGCGACAGCATGGGCATCTTCCGGCCGGCCTGCCAGGCCCTGGCCGAGAGCGACTGGCAGTACGTCCTGTGCGGCCACAGCCACCTGCCGGGGGTCGTTCCCGTCGGCAGCGAGGGCAAGGCCTACGTCAACACGGGCAGCTGGACCTTCGCCAGCTCCCAGTACGTGCTGTGGGACGGCGACCAGATGACCTGCCGCGACTGGATCACCGGCCGAGCCTACGGCGCCGAGCTCTACGAGCCCCTCACCAGCGGCGTCGTCTACGAGAAGGACTTCTGGCAGTGGTGGCGGGAGAACTACATGGGGATGTTCCGCTACCGGGAAGGGGAAGAGCGGAAGGGCCGTCTGCGGGGCTGGGAGAGCTACGTCCGCGACAGCCAGCACCTCTCCGTCCTCGGCCCCGCCCGCGTCGAGCCGATGGCCCCGTCCGATGTCGACGAGGTCACCAAGGCCGAGCACCTGGCCTCCGTCCCGGCCGACGTGCAGGAGACCGACGAGGTCGCGTAGGCCTTCGGCGCCTTCCGCGAGCAGGGTGGCGCCTTCCGCGAGTGCCTCCGAGGGCGGACGTGCGTAGGTAGGATGCGCAAGGAGGCCACCATGCCCGACCTGACCATCCCCACCGATGCCCCTGTCCTCGTCACCGGCGCCACCGGCTATGTCGCTGGCCGGGTCGTCGAGCGGCTCCTCCAGGAGGGCCTCACCGTGCACGCCACGGTCCGCGACGCCTCGAAGACCGAGCGGCTTCAGTACCTGAATGACCTGGCCGACGGGAACCCCGGCACCCTCAGGTTCTTCTCCGCCGACCTGCTGACGCCCGGCAGCTTCGCCGAGGCCATGGAGGGTTGCTCCGTCGTCTTCCACATCGCCTCCCCCTTCATCCGCGACGCCGCCGACCCTCAGAAGGACCTCATCGACCCCGCGGTGAACGGCACCACCAACGTGCTGACCTCCGTGAACGGGACCGAGAGCGTGCGGCGCGTGGTGCTCACCAGTAGCTGCGCCGCCATCTACGGCGACAACATCGACGTGGCCGCCACGCCCCGCGGGATGCTCGACGAGGACGTCTGGAACACCACGGCCACCCTCGACCACAACCCCTACTTCCTCTCCAAGACCCTGGCTGAGAGGGAAGCGTGGAAGCTGGCGGACGCCCAGGACCGCTGGCGTCTCGTCACCATCAACCCCAGCATGGTGATGGGCCCCGGGGTGAAGGTGCACGGCTCGTCCGAGAGCTTCCACCTCCTGAAGCAGCTGGTCGACGGCTCGCTCGGCACCGGCATGCCCGACCTCGGGATGGGGGTGGTCGACGTCCGGGAGGTGGCCGAGGCCCACGTGCGCGCCGCCTTCCTCCCCGACGCCGAGGGGCGCCACATCCTCTCCGCCCACGACAGCGGTCTGCCGCAGATGGTGGAGGCCCTGCGGCCGACGTGGGGGTCCAGCTTCAAGCTGCCTCCCCGCATCGTCCCCAAGTGGCTCCTCTGGCTGGTGGCGCCCTTCGTGGGGTTGACCCGCACCTACGTCAGCAAGAACGTCGGGCATCCGTGGAAGGCCGACCACAGCAAGAGCGTGGAGAGGCTGGGCATCCAGTACCGACCGCTGCCCGACACCATGAACGACTTCATGGAGCAGCTGGTGGAGGCCGGAGCGCTCACCCCCTCCTGACCGCGCCTCACCACCCCTGAGCGTGCTGGACCCAGTCCACCAGCCGGTCGTAGTGGTAGTCGCTGATCCAGCGCGGATAGCAGTAGGCCATCATGTCGTAGGCCTCGTCCACCTCCACGAAGGTGTCTGTGCGGACGTCGTAGCCACGCACCCCGATGCCCGCGTCGGCGTAGGGGAAGTCCGGGTCGTCGGCACCCGCTCCCCCACAGTCGGCGTGGACCAGGTAGTGGAGGTGACCGAGCTCGTGGATGAGCGTGTCCTCGGCCTTCTGATCGCCGAAGGCCGCCCCGATGGCGAAGCCCGCACGCGTCTCGATCTCCTGGGAGCTCCCCGTGATGCCGTCGAACTCCTCCCGGGTCGCCACCCCCGTGGCCATGCCGTAGTAGTAGGTGTCGGTGACGCCATCGACCTGCTCCTGGATGATCCCGACGTCCACGAGCAGGTCGCCCAGGTTGTCGCGGCGTGCCGGCACCACGTCGCCCACGGTGATGAGCACCTCGGTGGTCGGGTACACGGCGTACACGGCGTCCCGGTAGCCGTCGACCACCGCCGGGGAGGTGTCGGGCACGAAGCCGTTGAGCTCGAAGGGCACCAGGTGGATGCGGATGGGTCCGGTGACCTCCGCAGCGACTGGAGCCGTGTTCGCCACGGGGAAGCGGTCGGTCTCCTGGCCGGAGGCATCGCGGAGCTCCACGAGCAGCGTGGCGTCTCCGTCGATGGCCTCGGCAGGCAGGTCGACGGCCAGCTCGAGCTCGTCGGACAGCGAGGCGGCCGCGGGGAAGGTGTCGGTGGTGCCGTCGTGGGCCACGGTGACCAGGAGCTCCACGTCCGCCGTCTGCCAGCCCGGGGGCGCGTCGATGGTCGCCGTGAGCACCGCGCTACGGTCGGCGACCAGGGGTGCGTTGCGCGCGGTCACCTCCACCCCCTCCCACAACAGTGGCACCGAGACGACCTGGAAGAGCTCGACGTGCCGCAGCTCGGGCCCAGGGGCCGCTGTGCCGGTGTCCGTGTCCGTGTCCGTGTCCGTGTCCGTGTCCGTGTCGGTGTCCGTGTCCGTGTCGGTGTCGGTGTCGGTGTCGGCGTCCGCGGGGGCGCTCTCCGTGGGGCCGTCGTTCTCATCCTGGCCCGCACAGGCGATCATCGCACACACAGCAACAAGTACACGGTATCGGCACATCATGGTTTTCTCCTTTGCTCTTGGCAACGGAACCAAGCTAGCCGCCGTTCTCCTCCACGAGCCACCTGACGTCCCCCATTACCGTTCTCCGGACGAGAACCGTCTCGAACGACCCGCCGACGTGTTCAGGGCCTCGAAGGTCGACCCCGCATCCAAGCCATCGAAGAAGGCGTCGTACAGCGCCGTGTCCGACTCACCGTTCAGCAGCGTGGGGCCCTCTGGAGCCAGCGGCAGGAACGCGGCAAGCCAGTCCTCGTCGCCCAGTCGTAGCTCCAGGGAGGTCTCGCCGGCAGGGATGGCCTCCGAGGGCACGGACAGGTCGAAGTCCTGGCCGGTGACCTCCTTCACCGTGCCTCCGTCGTCGGCCTCGATCGTCAACGTCTTCACCACCACCAGGAGGCCGCACAGCTCCTCGTCTGGCAGCTCGAGCTCGATGGTCGCCTCGGTGCCCTCGAAGGCGAAGGTCTTCGGCCCCAGCTCGACCGTGGGCCCAGAGCACGGCTCCACCGCCGTCTCCAGGGTGACCAGCTCCCCACCGAGGCCGACCTGAACGTCGTTGTCGACGAAGCGGGCCCTCAGGGTCGGGTTGCCCACGAAGGTCCCCGACGCCGGATCCTTGCAGCCCACGAGCACGGCGAGCGCCATCCCCCACCTCATGGCTCCTCCTCGGCCGGCACCGCCTCGGACAGCGGGAAGAGCTGCAGGTTGATCTGGACCACCTGCTCCATCGGCGCCTCCTCGGCGTCGCAGAGGTTCATGAGGCGCTGCATCATCGCCGTCGCCTCCTCCTTCAGCTTGGGGACCAGGGTCCGGGGAACACCGACGGTGACGGCGAGCAGGTGTCGTTCGGGCCCCTCGAAGCGCTCGATGGACTCCTGGCCCTTCTCCATCATCCCGTGATGGTAGTTGCGCACGGCCAGGCTGGCGAGCTCCGGCGGCGTGGCCACGCTGGCCTCCGCAGGCACCCAGCGGCCGTCGCGCTCCACCAGCAGGCCCAGGCGCTTCAGGGTCTCCAGGGCCCGTCGGGCCTCCGCTGCACGGACAGTGGGACGCAGCGTCATCGCGATCCACTCCGGGTCGGCCCGAAAGCGCGGGTGCGCCGCCAGCTCCCGGATCGCGGGGTAGGCCCAGCTGGAGAGGTACTCGAAGGACATTCCCTCGATGCCACGGGCCTCTCGGAAGCGGCGGGTGGTGCTGATCTCCCCCCACACCTCGTTGCGGCTCGCGGCATCCTCCGCAGCGTCGAAGGCCACCAACAACCGAAAGAACCGCGCCTCTCCAGATCGTAGGGACAAGGCGTCCACGAAGCCGTCGGTGGTCTGCGCCGTCAGGTTCCGCTTCCCCTGCACGACGTGGGTCAGCAACGACACGCTGACCCCGGCCTTCCGGGCGAACAGGCGGTGGCTGTACCGCGGGTTGGCCCGCTTCTTCGCGGCGAACCAGTCCCCAAGGAAGGCCCGGTGGTCCAGGTACGCGTAGGGACTGGGCAGCTCGGATGCCATCGAGGGCCATCCTAGCGCGAACAACGTGGTCTCCAAACGACGGGTTCGACGAACTGTTCTCGGCACGGGAACGCCCGCCCGTGCATCCGCCTGGTCGTCCACCGAGAACGGTGATGCTTCCGCCACCAGCGCACCATAGCAGCGTCCATGCATCGTTCCGCCGTCGTCGTCCTCTTCCCCCTGATGGGCTGCACGTCCCAGGACGTCGACGCGACCGAGGGGAGCAGGCTCCTCCCCGCCCCCGTCGAGCTCCAGGTGCGCACCGCCCAGCCCGACCAGCTCGTCCTGCTCTCGGTCGGGGACACCGACGTGGGCAACCAGGGCTCGGCCCGCCTGGAGGTCCGCGGTCCCGACGCCGCCTTCGTGGCCCTCGACCCGTACCTCGACGCCGATCTGGGACTCGTCAACCTCGAGACCACGGTCACCGAGGACGACCCCAACGACGGCTCCTACGACGTCCACCGCATGCGGCCAGAGTGGCTGTCCGTCCTCTCCGAGCGAGGCCTGACGGTGGCCAGTGTCGCGAACAACCACACCATGGACCAGGGGTTGGGTGGTCTGGCGGAGACGCTGGACTGGCTGGACACCGAGGGGATGGTCGCCGTCGGCGCCGGCCGCACGACGGACGAGGCTCGCCGTGCCGTGATCCTCGACACCGGGAGCATCCGGGTCGGCATCGTGGGCGCCTTCGAGCGGCGGACCAACGGGCCCTACGAGGACGGCTGGTACGCCGACCGCGGCGGCGGGGTTCTCCCCCTCCACGACGGCCCCCTCCTCGACGACCTGCGCGCCCTCGACGCGCAGGTGGACGTGCTGGTGGTCAGCGTCCACTGGGGCCAGAACTACGTCCAGGAGTCCGAGGAGCTCCGGGGGTGGGCTCGGGAGCTGGTCGATGCCGGTGTCGACCTGATCAACGGCCACGGCGCCCACCTCGTCCAGGGGGTCGAGGAGGTCGAAGGCGTGCCGGTGCTGTACAGCCTCGGGAACTTCGTGTTCAGCAGCAACGGACGCTACGACGAGGTCGAGCCGGAGCTGCGGCTCTCGGTCATCGCCCGCTATGTCTTCGACGGACGGGAGCTGTCGGCCATCGAGCTGCTGCCGATCCGCACCGACAACCAGCGGGTCGACTTCGCCCCGGTCCCGGCGGAGGAGGCCCAGGCCACCGAGCAGCTGCTGCCGCAGATCGAGCGCTACGGGATGAGCTGGGTGCGGCGGTCGGAGGGGTGGTACGAGCACGCCCGCTGAGGTCGCGCCGTTGCGTCGAAAGCCGAGGCGGGAGGCCGGGCGGAGGGGCGAGCCGTCCGGAGGAGCCGAGGCGGGAGGCCGGGCGGAGGGGCCACCGTCCGGCTCGAGGCACTGCCAGCGCCGAGCTTCCGCGACCGCTGCGCGGGGGCGGATAATGTCCTCCAGTCATACCCACGCGAACGTCCGGTCTTCTTGCTTCGCAACTCGGACCGGACGTTCGCGCGGGCATGCCTTCCGGGGACACCAAACCTCCCCGAACGTCCGATCCTCTTGCTTCGCAACTCGGACCGGACGTTCAGGAAGGCTTGGCGTAGTGGGGGGACACGGCCACCGTGGTCGTTGGGTGAGCTGGCGACCGTCGGCGGTCGGCTGGTCGCTGGTCGCGTCGGCTACCGGTCGTCGGTCGCTGGCACCAATGATGCCAGGCGAGACCTCGCTCACTTCGCAGCAGCTTCCTTGGCCGATGCCACCTGCACGGCGCACACCTTGTACTCGGCGGTGTGGGTCACCGCGTCGCCAGCGTCGTTGGTGAGCCGGTTGGTGATGGACTCGGCGAAGTGCATCGGCATCCACACGCAGCCCACCCGTACCCGCTTGCTCACCTTCACCACCGCCTCGATGGCCCCACGCCGGGAGCTGACGACGACCCGCTCCCCGTCCGACAACCCCCGCTTCCGGGCGTCGAATCGGTGCATCTCGACGAAGTTCTCCGGCTGCTTGGCGTGCGCACCCTTGGCCCGCCGCGTCTGGGTAGCGGCGTTGTAGTGGTACAGGGTGCGCCCCGTGGACAGCACCAGCGGCCACTCGTCGTCGGGGAGCTCCTCGCTCGGCCGATAGTGCACGCCCATGAACGTGGCCTTGCCCTTCAGGGGACCGCCCTCGTGGAGCGTGCCGGTGCCAGGGTGGTCCGGCGTGGGACACGGCCACTGGACCCCCTTGGGGTCGCTGTCGATGCGCTGGTGGCTGATGCCGGCAAACGAGTCGCACAGCCCCGCCATCTCCGCGTAGACCTCCCCAGGGGAAGCGTAGTGCGGCATGTCGTAGCCACAGGCGCGGGCGACGTCGCAGAGGATCTGCCAGTCGGCGCGGGCCTCACCGGGCGCGTCCACCGCCTTGCGAACCCGCTGCACACGCCGATCGGAGTTGGTGAACACTCCATCCTTCTCGGCGAAGCAGGCCGCCGGCAGCACCACGTCGGCGTAGCGCATCGTCTCCGTAGGGAGGATGTCCTGCACGACGATGAACTCGGCGCGGTTCAGGCCCTCCTCGAGGGCGGAGGTGTTGGGCTCGGACAGCAGGATGTCCTCTCCCATGATGTACAGCCCCTTCACCTCGCCCTTCTGCAGGCCCTTCATCATCACGTTGAGGTTCAGGCCGTCGTCCGGCGACAGGGACACGCCCCAGGCCTCCTCGAACTTGGCCTGGGCCGCCGGGTCGCTCACCCGCTGATACCCCGGGTAGAACACCGGAGACGCGCCCGCGTCGTTCGCCCCCTGCACGTTGTTCTGGCCCCGCAGCGGGTTCATCCCCGCCGAGCGGACCCCCAGGTGACCCGTCATCAGTACGAGGTTCGCCAGGCTGTACACGTTGTCGGTGCCGTGGGTGTGCTCGGTGATGCCAAGGGTGTAGTAGATCCCCGCCTTTCGGGTGGTGGCATACTTCCTGGCGGCCCAGCGGATGTCGTCGGCCGCCACGCCGGTGATGCCCTCGGCCCACTCGGGGGTGCTCTCCGCCACCGCCGCACGCACGCTCTCGAAGTTCTCGGTGTGCTCCGAGATGAACGCGTGGTCCATCAGGTCCTCTTCGAGGATGACGTGGGCCATGGCCGTGAGCAGGGCCACGTCCGTCCCCGGCTTCAGCTGCAGGTGCCGGTCGGCCACCGAGGCCAGCCAGATCTTCCTCGGGTCGGCCACGATCAAGGTGGCTCCCCGCTGCACCGCCCGCTTCATCTCCATCGCGATGATGGGATGGGCCTCCGTGGTGTTGCTGCCGATCACGAACAACAGATCGGCGTCACGAATCTCCGGGATGGAGTTCGTCATCGCCCCCGCACCAAACATCGTCACCAGACCGGCGACCGTGGGAGCGTGTCAAGTGGCGGCACACTGATGACAGTTGTTCGTCCCGAAGGCGGCTCGGGAGAGCTTCTGCATCAGGTAGTTCTCCTCGCCGGTGCAGCGGCTGGAGCTGATGAAGCCGAGGGCGTCGGCGCCGTGGCGCTCCTTGACCCCGTGCAGCCCCTCGGCGACGGCCCGGAGAGCCTCGGCCCAGCTGGCCTCCTCGATGACCCCGTTGCGACGGATCAGCGGCTTGGTGAGCCGGTCCTCGTGGTGGACGAACTCCATCGCGAAGCGGCCCTTCACACAGAGGTTTCCGTCGTTGACGGTGGTGCCCGGCGGAGGAGAGGTGACCCGGGTGAGACGCCCGTCGGTCACGTGCAGGTCGACCTGACAGCCGACCCCGCAGAAGTTGCAGGTGGACCGCACCGGCTCCTTGGCCGGCGGCACCCCCAGGGCCCGCTTCTCGGTCATCGCGCCGGTCGGACACACGGCGATGCATCCCCCGCACAGCTCGCAGGAGCTGTCGAGGAGGCCCTGCTGGTCTGCCGTGCCGATGGTGACCTTGCCGCCCCGCTCGATGAGGGCGATGGCGCTCACGCCCTCGACCTCGTCGCAGTAGCGGACGCAGGCGGCGCAGCCGATGCAGGACTCCGGCTGGAACTGGATGTAGGGGTTCAGATCGACCCGGCCTGCCCGCTGGTTGGGGAGGGACGGGAGCGTAGGGCCAGTGCCGTAGGTGGCGGCCTGCTGGCGCAGCTGGTTGCCGACACCCCGCTCCTCGGGGAGGCCGTCGACGTCGATCGGGTGGTCGGCCAGGTAGAGCGACAGCAGTGTCTGGCGGGTCTTCACCACCCGCTCGCTGCCCGTGTGGACCGTCATTCCGTCGGCCGCCTTCCAGGCGCAGCTCGGCTGCAGGCGACGCTGGCCCTCCACCTCCACCAGGCACATCCTGCAGGCGCCGGCGGGCTTCAGCCGGTCGTCGTGGCAGAGGGTGGGAACCTCGATCCCTTCCCGTCGCGCTACGTCGAGGACGGTCTCGCCCTCGGCGAACGGGACGGTCTGGCCGTCGATGGTGAGCTTCACGCATGCCTCCTGATGACCATCGTACCAAGCCCGCCGATCCGTATCGACCTGTATCGACACATCGGTCCCGGCCCTCCACCCGCCGTCGTGCCGGGGACCGCGCCCGCCCCGTCTCGGCCGCTCTCAGGCCCATCCCGACGACGTCGTCGGCAACACCGCTGCGCCGGTTTCGTCGTGTATCGACACGGGGCTCCGCCGAATCGCCCCCGCTACCCCATGGCCATCGAACCGGAGATTGGTCATGCGCTCGCTTCCCCTCACGTCCCTCATCCTCCTCGCCGCCTGCGGCCCCACCCTGATGCCCCAGGCCACCGAGCCGGCACTCGACGTGGTGGACACCCTCGACAACGTGACCGCGTCCGGCGTCGCGGAGGCACCGGGCCTCGGCGAGATCGACGGCGAGCTGAAGGAGCTGCCCTCCCTGATGCCGGGCGAGTGGGTCCTGCGGGTGGGCCGCGACGGGTCCATCGACGATCCCTCCCTGGCCCAGCACCTCGCCGACCTTGGGGCCGACGCGGTCCGCCCCCTGTCGTCCACCGGCACCTACCAGTTCCACACCGACGCCGACTCCGCCTTCGTGCAGCGCCTCGTCGACGAGGACGCCGTGACCTGGGTCGAGCCCGTGGTCCGGATGATGCCGCTGTCCAACGACCCCCACTACGAGCTGCAGTGGCACCTTCCCCAGATGCGGGTCCCCGAGGCCTGGGCCTGGAACCGGGGCGCCGGCGCCACCGTCGCTGTGGTCGACACCGGCGTCGTCCGTATCGACGAGCTCGGCCTGGAAGGCGCCGACGGCATCGCGAACCTCCTCCCCGCCGTGGAGTTCCTCCCGGTCGAGAGCATCCAGCTGGACGCGACCACCAGCATCGACATCGACCACGACGACGTGGGGCACGGCACCCACATCGCCAGCACCATCGCCCAGCGCGCCGACAACGGCATCGGCGGCGCCGGCATCGCCCCCGACGCCACCATCCTGCCCATCCGCGCCCTGGGTCAGTACGGAGGCAGCAGCACCGACGTCGCCGACGCCATCCGCCACGCAGCGGACAACGGCGCCCAGGTCATCAACCTCTCCCTCGGCAGCCCCGTCTACAGCGAAGTGGTCGCCGAGGCCTGCCAGTACGCTGCCGACGCTGGCGTGGTCCTCATCGCCGCGTCCGGCAACGACGGCACCCACTACGTCTCCTACCCGGCCGCCCTCGACACCACCCTCGCGGTGGGCGCCGTCGGCCCCGACGAGGTGGTCACCGACTACAGCACCCGCGGCCCCGAGCTCGACGTCGTCGCCCCCGGCGGCGTCTTCTACGACTTCGACCGCAACGGCCTCTACGACGGCATCCTCGCCGAGACCTTCCTGATCTACTACGGCGTGGAGGGCATCGACGACGGTGCCTACATCGGCCACAGCTTCAGCTCGGGCACCTCCATGGCCACCGCCACCGTGTCCGGCGTCGCGGCCCTGCTGGTCGCCGAGGGCGCCACCCGCGAGGAGGTCATGGACCTGCTCACCACCACCGCCGTCGACGTCGGCAGCCCCGGCTGGGACGCCGAGCACGGCTGGGGCATGGTCGACGCCGCCGCGGCCCTCGAGGCCTTCTCCGGCCCCGCCCCCGACCCGGAGCCCACCCTCCGCACCGCGGAGGAGCTCGTCGCCGGCGACCTCGTGTTCACCGAGCTGATGGCCGACCCCGCGTGGTGTGCCAGCGACAGCTGCGAGTGGTTCGAGGTGGAGAACGCCAGCGACACCGACGTCGACCTCGGTGGTCTGGTCGTCCGGGATGCGGGAGGTTCCACCGGCACCATCGACGCCAGCGTCGTCCTCGCCCCCGGGGAGCTGGCGGTCCTCGGCCGTGGCAGCCTGGAGGACTGGGACCAGCCCGACATCACCCCCGACGCCTTCTACGGCACCAAGGTGACCCTGAACAACGGCGGGGACACCCTGTGGCTCGCCAACGGCGGCGGCGACATCGCCGAGTCCGTCACCTGGGACGACAGCGAGGCCGGCGTGAGCCTCTCCCTGGTCGGCGCCGACCCGCTGGACCTCGCCAGCTGGGCCTTCACGGACACCATCGCCGCCGAGGCGCTGGCGACGACGGGTGCCTGGGCGACCCCCCACACCCGCTGAGCCACGGCGACCGCGGTCGGTTCAGCGCCCCACGGACCAGGTGCCCTTGGCCTTTCCGCGGACGATGACCTCCCCGGCCCCTCCGCTCGTCGACACCTCGCCCACCAGGCGATGGCTCCGGGACGCCGTCACGACGTCGACGTGCACCGCATCGTTCTCCCACCACCATCGTCCCGCCACCGACTCGTTCCTCCACGAGCCATGGACACGGTCGCTGGTGTTGGAGAGCACGAGGGTCAGGCGCCGGTTGTTGGCGCGGCCTTCCCACGTGCCCAGGAACCTCTCCCCGTCCTCCAGGGGCTTGGGCATGGGGGGTGGCTCGAAGACCACCTCCTCGGCCTCCGGGGGGGGAGCCTCTTCCTCCGGAGCCTCCCGCGGCCGCGGTGAGCGTGGACGCGGGCTCGGCGGCGGCTCGGCTTCGTCGTCCGCCTTCCCCCACGCGGAGAGAGGGGCCAGCGGGAAGGGGGCGCCCTCGAGCGCGTCCAGCTCGGCCTCGTCGGCAGCGGCCTGGCCCGAAGCGTCCGCGTTCCGTTCCGACTGCCGCATCATCGCCACCGAGCCCACGACGGGCACGCCGATCAGCAGGACCACCAGCAGCCCTGCGGCCGCCCCCGACCAGGACCACTGCTTGGCAACGACCGGACGGTCCGGCTGCGGGTCCTCCAGCAGGTAGACGCCGCCGGGCACCGAGCCCGGCTCCAGCAGTCCCAACCTGGTCGCCTCCAGGTCCTGGCGCAGCTCCTCGGCAGACCAGTACCGGGCCGCCGGGTTCTTTTCCAGGCACCTCCGAACGATCCCCTCGAGCTCCGGCGACACGTCGTGGACGCCCAGATCGGCGAAGCGCGGCACGGGGTCGTTCGCGTGCTTCGTCGCGGTGTCGATCCAGGTCGCCCCGGCGAAGGGAGCCTGTCCAGCGAGGGCGCGGAACATCACGACGCCCAGGCCGTACAGGTCGCTCTCCTTGGTCGCCGGCTGCCCGTGGAAGCGCTCCGGCGCCATGTAGGTGGGCGTCCCGTAGACCAAGCCGCCGTCCTGCTCCTCCGCCTCGTGGGTGGCCACGCCGAAGTCGGTGAGCTTGGCGAACCACTGCCCCACCGACGCCTCCTCGATGAGCACGTTCCCCGGCTTGATGTCTCGGTGGAGGATGCCGTGGCGATGGGCGTGCCCCAGACCGGCAGCGATCTGCTCGAAGAGAGGCATCGCCACGGAGGGAGCGAGCCTGCGCCCTTCCTGCAGGTGGGTCGCCAGGCTGTTGCCTCGGACGTACTCCATCACGAAGTACGGGAGGCCCTCCTCGGTGAAGCCGACGTCGTGCACGGTGACGATGTTGGGGTGCTTGAGCGCCGCCAGGAGCGCCCCCTCCCGGAGATACCCTTCGCGGGCCTGCTCGTTGGCGACCGCATCCGGCCGCAGGACCTTGATGGCGACCTTGCGACCGATCGAGCGCTGGACCGCCAGGTAGACGTTGGCAGAGCCACCGACGCCGATCGGGGAGTCCAGTTCGTAGCGATCGTCCAGCGTGTGCATTCCCCGTCCGATGGAGCGTGGCTTCGGGCGTGTCTACTTTCCGTCGTTGCCGCCCGTCCACTACATCGCGACAACATCGGGCGCGATCCTCGAGGGTCCTTGCTCGAACCGACCGCGTCGGCTCCTACGGCCGACCACGCCGATGATGCCGAGAAGCAGGGTCCCGCAGAGGTTCACGTGCGGCGGTCGGTGGAGGAGATCGGCCGGATCCCTGCCACGTCCCAGGACGGTACGTGTCGGTGGCACCGAGCTGGCAACCGATGCCGCGGTAGGATGGTCCATGATCACCACACTGCTCCTCTCTTCGGCCCTCGCCCACACCGGCGCCTGCGACACCGGCAGCTGCTACGGCGACACCGGCGACACCGGTGCCGCCGCGCCGAGCCCGGCCACCTCCTACCCCCGCCCCGTCTCCTACTGGCCCCTCGACGAGGTCGACACCGTCACCGCCGAGCGAGCCCACGGGCTCGAGGGGCTGCTCGTGGGCACCACCGACACCCAGGGTCCCGCAGGTCCAGCCCTCCACTTCGGGCCCGGCGCCCACGCCGATCTCGGCGACCACCTCTCCCGCATGACGACCGGGGACGACGCCCGCTACAGCCTGAGCGTCTGGCTTCGACCCGACGCGGCCCCCGGCGTCGTGTGGTCCAAGGCCGCCGACCCCTCCGTCTGCCCCGTCCCCGCGGCCCAGGGGGAGCTGATGGTCCGCCTGGATGGCCAGGGGCGCGTGGTGGTCGAGCTCTTCGGCGATGCCGGGCAGCGCCTGCGCGTGCGCTCGACGAGCGCCCTGAACCCAGGCACGTGGAGCCACCTCGTCGTCGTGCAGGATGCCACCGCGTCGGCCGCCGAGGACCGGGTTCGGCTGTTCCTCGACGCCGCTCCCTGGGCCACCGACGTCCTCGTCGCCCGCGGAGGCCGCTTCGCCGTGCCCGACACCGACGTCCCCCTCGCCCTGGGCGGCCAGCTCGCCCCCGGTGGGGTGCCGTGCGGCGCCCGGGCCTTCGAGGGCGACCTCACCGCCGCCGCAGCGTTCAACGTCGCCCTCGACGATGCCTCCGTCGAGGCGCTGTACGAGCGCACCCTCGCCGGGCTGTCCCTCCTCGACGACAACGACCCTCTCGACCTGCTGTTTCTCCTCGACACGAGCTGCTCCATGTCCTGGGGCACGCCCCTCACGGGCAAGAGCGGCATCGACATCGCCATGGAGGTCGCGGCCCAGCTCGTCACCATCGATCCAGGCCCCGAGGACGTCGTGACCGCCGTCACCTTCGGGCAAGTCGTCTCCTTGTGGACCCCGCCCACGTGGGTGGCCGAGGATCCCCAGGCAATCCTCGACCAGTGGTCCACCTTCGACCAACTCACGATGGCGGGCGCCACCAACCACGAAGGCGCCCTGGCGGCGGCCCGCACGCTGCTGGCCGAGCGGGCGAACGAGGGCCGCTTCCAGGCCGTCGTGCTCATCACCGACGGCAACCCCAACCCCGTGAACCCCACCCTCTGGGACGAGGTGGACGCTGTGCGTGCCGCGGGCCTCCATGTGTGGACCATCGCCTTCGGCAGCTCCATCAACGACGTCACCATGCTCGAGTACACGCAGGGCTTCGGCACCTACGAGAAGACCCCCGACGCCACGGGCCTGGCCGCCGTCCTGCAGGGCATCCTCGCCTCCACGCCCTGAGGGGTCACCACCCCTGCGAAGCACCGCTTCCTGATGGCCAGCCGAGGGGCTGACGGCCGCGAAGGGAGCCCGCCTCCTGCGCGGATGCGCGCCGCCCCCGCACACCTGCGCGTGCTCGAGCCTCAGAACCCAGGTTGGTCCGTTCCGGCCGGCGGCACGTGGCTTGCTGTAGGGGGAGCGAACCCGTCGCACCGCGACCCGCCCTGGAGCGCCCATGCTGTCCCTCGTCGCCCTCGCCACCTTCCCGGCCATGGCCCAGAACGTCGTGCTCGTCGGCATCCCTGCCGGCCAGAACGAGGCATCCGCCATCGAGATCGAGGTCAAGGCCTTCCTCGCCGAGGACCTCTCCAAGCATCCATCCGCGAAGGGGCGCAGCGCCCAGGAGGTCATGGAGATGGTCGGCACCCACATGCCCCTCGACGGATGCATCGGCCTTTCCTACGGCGCAGCGATGGAGGTGATGGAGGGCCTGTACTGCAGCGAGAACGGCCCGAACGCAGCCAGCGACCAGGTGTGGAGCGCCATCCAGCCGCTGGTCTCCGAGTACGACTACACGCCGCTCGTCTCCGGTGGCAGCGGGACGTCGGGGGGCGGGTCGCTCTTCACCCCCAGCCAGGCCGAGAAGGAGCTGCTCAAGGCGCGCGAGCACGAGGTGGCGATGGAGACCGCCTGGCACGAGGCCTGGACGGACGCGGCCGCCAACGACTGGGACGAGAAGAGCAGCGAGGCCTTCGAGGCCGCCAAGTCGGCACTCGACGCGGCCAGGACCAGCACGAGGGCGTGGGAAGACATCTACGAGGATGCCGCCGGCAAGCCGTACGACGACCAGAGCCCCGGTGCCCAGACCGACCTCCAGGACCCCATGGCCGACCCCGACATCGCGAGCGACTGCGTGGACGTGCCGACCGCGGAGGACATGCCGGAGTCCCCGTCGTACACCGATCCCACGCCGACGGACGGTGGCGACGTCTGGGCTGCCTGCACCACGTCGGGGGATCTGCTCGCCTACCTGACCGAGTGCACGGGGGACATGGCCGCGAATCCCGGGGAGACCGGGAACAGCGTGTGCGATCTGTTCGACGGCTCGTCGTTCCAGGTCGTCTGGGGCTTCCCGCGGCTCAAGAACGACCTCGCCATCGACCCCATGCCCGACATCGGTCTGCGCGACCTGGACCCCAAGGTGCACGACGCGCTCATCGTCGTCACCAAGGAGCACCTCCCGTAGGGCCCGGCGCGGACGGCCTGCTACGCGAAGTCCTCTGGGAAGTGCTTCCTCGCGGACTGCAGCGGCATCGACGCCGTCATCCCCAGCCCGCAGATGCTCCCCTCCACCATCACCTCGTGGACCGTGTCGACCTCGCCCAGGTGCGTGGCGTCCCGGTCCTCCAGGTAGCGATCGATGGCCAGCTTCTGCACGGAGCAGCCGATGCGGCACGGCGCACACTGCCCGCAGGTCTCGTCCTCGAAGAACTGCTGCCCCCAGCGGGCGGCGACCGCCATGTCGACGGTGTCGTTCAGCACCACGACCCCCGCGCTCCCCATCATCGAGCCGGTCTTGGCCAGGCTCCCGAAGTCCAGGGGCGTGTCCCGGTAGGACATCGGCAGGAAGCCCGACGACGCCCCGCCCGGCGAGAAGGCCCTGGGGGTGCCGTCGTAGCCTCCGGCCGCCGCCACGAGCTCGTCGAGGGTGACGCCCGTCGGCAGCTCGTAGACCCCAGGCTGCTTCACGTGACCGGAGATGCAGTACAGCTTCGTGCCGGGCTCGGTGCGGCCGAGGCCGTGGAACCACTCGCCCCCCCGCTGCACGATGGACGGCACGCAGGCCAGCGTCTCCACGTTGTGCACGAGGGTCGGGCGCCCGAACAGGCCCTTCTCCGTCGGAAACGGCGGCTTGAGGCGCGGCATGCCCCGCTTGCCCTCGATGGACTCCAGCAGGGCGGTCTCCTCGCCGCAGATGTAGGCGCCATGGCCCTCCACCAGGTGGATCTGCAGGTCGGGTCCCGCCGCCTCGATGGCGGCCTCCACGGCCCTGTGGCAGTCGACGAACTCGCCGCGGATGTAGATCCAGGCCTCCTTCGCACCGACGGCCCACGCGGCGATGGCCAGGCCCTCGACCAGCCGATGGGGGCGCCGCAGCATCACCTCCCGGTCCTTGAAGGTGCCGGGCTCGGCCTCGTCGGCGTTGACGACGACGCAGGGCTCCAGGGCCCCGTCTCGTGCCGCTGCTCCGCGGACCCCGCTCCACTTGATGTGGGCCGGGAAGCCCGCCCCGCCGCGGCCCTGCAGGCCGGCCGCCTTCACCTCTGCGAGCACGGCGTCCGCACCGAGGGCCTGCGCACGAGCCAGCGCGCTGTAGGAGGCGTCGTCGGCCCCACCGAGGTTCACGGCGAGCTCGGGGTCGTCCGGCGTGACCGGGCCGCGAGGGGCCTCGGACGTCGCCTCCAGCTGCCCATCGAGCATCGCCGGCGCCCGGTCGCACTGGCCGAGGCAGCTGGCCTCCACCACCTCTCCCTGGGCCCGCAGCTTCGCCAGCAACGCCCCTGCCCCCCGGAGCTGGCAGCTGGTGCCGGTGCAGACCCTGGGCACGCCTGGGTTCTTGAGCAGCTCGTAGAAGGTGGCCGTGCCGTAGACCTCGGCCTCCGGGATGCCCGTGGCCTCCATCACCGCCTTCGCCGCCCCCGGTCGGACGCCGCCGGCCTCCTCGAGAGCGTGGATCACGTCCTGCCGCTTGGCTCGCTTGTCATGCATACCCCGAGCCTACCGCGTTTCGGGGCTCCCGACCCGGCCAGGACGTCGCTCCCCATGCCCGGGTTGCGTCGCTCCCCAGCGGGTCGTTCAGGCCGGGCCCCTCCCGGCCGCCCTCCGATGAAAGCCAGCGAAAGAACGGGACAGGGCCCTGCGCCGTAGCCTCTCCCCATGGGTCGGATCTCCCCACTGTTGTTGTTGACCGCTTGTGCTCCCACCTGGCAGGACATGGAGCCCGATCAGGTCTGCTCCGACGTGGGCTTCGCCATCAGCGCCCGCACCATGGAGTGCACCGGCGACCCCGACCTCGCGGCCGCCCGAGATGCGGCCCTGACCCGCGACTACCGCTGCGAGGTCCGCTCCGTCGAAGACGTGCCCATCGACCGCTACTACCACTGCCCCATCGCCGTGTACGACCTCGGCTGCAAGGCGGTGGAGCGCAACGGCGACGACCTCGACCTGTGGCTCGAGGCCTCCTGGGTGTGCGACGTCATCCTGACGCCCAAGGGGGCCGAGTGATCGCGCTGTTCGCCGGCCTCGCGATGGCCCAGGGCTTCCTGGACGGCGACCCCCTGGAGGACTGCGCTCCCCGGGTCATCGCCGGCACTCCGGGCGTGGCGGTCACCCAGCAGGCCACCCGCACCAACGCCCAGATCTACGGCGCCGTCGCACTCGCCGAAGACACCCTCCTTCCCCTCGACGGTGTCCCCGTCTCGTTCCGCGCCAGCAACATCTACAACGTCAACCGGCTCCCCACCGTGGCCGCCTGCCGCTACGGCCAGCGCTACGGCATGGCGGCGATGGACATGTTCGCCACCTCGGCCGGGGCGGCCATCCCCTTCAAGGTCGGCGAGGAGGGCGAGCTGCGCATCGTGTACGCCGGGAGCATCACCGGCACGTTGATGCACTTCCCCAGCCACACCTGGGCCAACAACCGCGTGTTCAGCTCGGAGGCGATGGCCTTCGCCGGCATCGGCCTCGGCTACGCCCCCTTCCTCGCTCCGCTCATCGACCGGGAGAGCGGGCCCCAGACCGTGGCCGCTGACGGCATGCTCGGGCTGCAGTTCTTCAACCCCTGGGACCCCGAGCTGGGCGCGCTCTCCCTGGGCTACGTCTACAGCTCGGGCCTGTACTCCAACGTCAGCGTCGCCAAGCTCAAGGTGCTGGCCTCGGCCCTCCTGACCCAGGAGTTGTCGGAGCTGGCCATGGCCAAGCTGGGCTTCTACGGCATCGTGGCCGCGGAGGTCCTCGGGCGCAGCCACCTGTACGTCCGCCGCAAGCTCATCGAGCCCCCGACGGCCGACCAGACCGTGGCGCCCCAGCAGCAGATCACTCTCCTCGCGCCACGGGTGGACCTGCACACCGTGCACTACGAGCAGCGGAACATCGGGGGCTGGGTCGACATCGACGTGACCGGTGCCATGACCCCTCGGGTCTTCCTCCACGAGGGCTGGCTCGGCGTGCACGATCCAACCCACATGGTCGACGTGCGGGTCGGCGTCACCGAGCTCCCAGCGCTCCCCTGGTACGGCATCGACGGAGGGCGCAAGCTCTCCTACGACATCCGAGCGGTCTACGGCTTCGTGAGCCTCTCCCGCAACGATGCCGACACACTGACCAACTTCCCCTACGCCCAGGACGCCATCCACCTCCAGTTCGGTGTCAGCTCCGAGGCCATCCAGGCCCTGCGCGACGCGAGGAACCCGTGATGCGTCTCCTCCCCCTGCTCGCGCTCCTCGGATGCACCGACGAGACGCCCTACGTCATCATCGACGAGCCGACCGACCTCGCGCGGAGCACCGGCGCGGTCTACCGCCTCCAGGACGTGGAGAGCTGCGGCGACCCCACCCTGGACACCTTCGACCCCAACGCCGCCTTCCTGCGGGTCACCGTCGACAACCTCCTCGACGAGCCGATCCTGGCGATGACCTGGTCCCCGGACCCCTGCGCACCCTTCGACGACCAGTCGATGGAGCCCGGCGACTTCGTGGAGCTGGCCTACTACCGGGGGGGGACCCTCCGGATCTACGACGAGGACCTCGAGCCCCTCCACACCTGGCTCGTCGTGGGCCCCGGCGGGGTGACCGTCCAATGAGAGGTTCCCTGCTGGTGCTGCTCGGGCTCTCGGGCTGCGTGCGAGAGGCCTGCGTCCACACCCAACAGGCGGTCGCGGTACGCACCTACGACTGCACGGGCAGCTGGGACATCGCGGAGGGCCGTGCCAGCCTGCTGGCCAGCACCCCCAACCAGTGCCTGGACCCCGACAGCACGAGCCGTACGTGCGCGAAGGCCATCCACGCCCTGACCTGCGAGGAGGTACAGGCCCTCGGCGGCGACCTCGGCGCGTGGATGGAGGTCGACCCGTCCTGCGGAGAGGTGTTCTCGGTACAGGCCCCCGGTGTCGGCGACGACAGCCAGGACGGCGACACCATCACCCTCCAGGCGACCTGCGACTGTCCGCCCGCTACGGTCGGCGAGGAGATCGACGTGCTGATGATCAACGACCGGGACGAGGACCTGCGGATCTACGCCGTTCCCCCAGGCGATTGCTCCGGCGACCTCCAGAGCACCGCCTGGACCCTGCTGGCCGGGGGCGTCGGCACCGTACGCCTCCCGGACGAAGGCGTCTACCACGTGGTCCCCGTGGGGGCGCTGAACGAGACCCGCGGCTGCTTCACCGCATCGCCGGACCTCACCGTTCGGGTCCCGGCGGACCGCTGAGGCTCACCGAAAGCCCACGCCCACCAGCTCGAACAGTCGACGGACCTCGGGGGTGTTCCAGTCGCGGGCGCTGTCGAAGCGGTAGATGGCGACACCCTCCGGATCGATCAGGAAGGAGGTCGGATACGCGGTGGTCGCAAAGGGAATCTCCACCCGGGGCGGGCGGTCGCGGTACACGTCGAACGGCAGCGGCTTGCGGGCAAGGTAGGCCTGGAGGGGCGGGTCGGTGTCGTCCTCAGCCACCGACACGAAGGCGATGTCGGCCGGGTCGAGGGCCTCGTGGAGGGCCAGCAGCGAGGGCTCCTCGGCCTTGCAGGGGCCGCACCAGGTGGCCCAGAAGTTCACGAAGACGTAGCGGCCCCGGTAGCTCTCCAGGGAGACGCGCCGCCCATCCAATGCGATGAACGTCACCTTCGGGGCTTCCGTGTGCAGCGGCTTCGCGCCGACCGACGCCTCGAGGCGGAGGAGCTCGTCGTGGGCGCCGACCCGCTGCTGTCGCACGACGAGAGCGCCGAACACCGCCAGCACGGCAGCGATCAGCAGCGCGCCGAGAGGGGAGCGGAGCTGGGCCAACATCGACGTCCTTCTACTGCGGAGGTCCCGATGTGTCTCCCCGGCTGCACGCGTAGACCGAGTCGGCTCGAGGGCTCCAGGCTCCAGAGCGCGCCATGGGCCCGGTGCCGAGGAGCATGTCTCACGGACGGCCCCCTCGAATGCTCGCTCGCGGCGCTACAGCGGACGTCGCAGCGCACGCATGCGCCCATGCATGCCGAAGCCCGGAGCCCGACGCCTGAAGCCGGTGCCGCGCGTCACGGCCTGCGCACGTCTGGCGAGGAAGCTCCGAGCCGTCTCTCTGGGATACGAGGGCGCTCCCAGGAGCGCCACCACGGCCATGACCTCACCATCGAGCGGCATCGCCCCCACCACCCTCCGCTGGTCGTCCCGCCTCCTCGCCGGCACCGTCTGGGCGAGCGCATCGCTGTTCGGCCTGTACATCCTCGCTTTCTACGCCCTCGCTTCCCTGTCGGGGGAGATGGCCCGGTGGAACCGGGTGCTCCCGGAGCTGTTCGTCCGCGGGGGCAGCGTCGGCAACGTGGGCATGGCGCTGCACTTCCTCGGTGGGGGCCTGCTGCTGGTCCTGGGCTCCATCCAGTTCATCACCCCACTCCGCGACGCCCTGCCCCGGCTGCACCGGTGGACCGGCCGGCTCTACGTGGCGTCGGCGGCGCTGGCTGGCATCGGTGGCCTGCTGTTCATCGGGGTCCGCGGCACCGTCGGCGGCTGGGTCATGGACGTCGGCTTCGCCGGCTACGGGCTCCTGACGCTCCTCGCCGCGGCGCAGACGGCCCGCTACGCCATCGCCAGGGACCTCGACACCCACCGAGCATGGGCCGTCCGCCTGTACGCCCTCGCCATCGGCTCGTGGCTGTACCGGATGGACTACGGCTTCTGGATCCTGCTGACCGACGGCCTGGGCCATGCCGACGGCTTCCGTGGGCCCTTCGACTACGTGATGGACTTCGCCTTCTACCTACCGAACCTCGCCATCGCGGAGCTCTACCTGAGGCGCGACGAGCGTGCGCCCCCCGCCTGGCTCGCCGTCGTCGGCTCCCTCGCCATGCTCGTGGCCACCGGCTTCGTGCTCCTCGGCTCCTACTTCTTCGCGCTCCACTACTGGCTCCCGGGCATCGGTGTCGGCATCGGCGCCGTACCAGGGTAGACCGGCCTCAGGCATCGACCGCGACCCCCGCGCCTCGGTCGCCCCTGGAGGCATCCGTGATCATGGCCACCCTTCTCGCCGTCGCCCACGCCGCACCCGCCGATACCTGGGACCTCTCCCACGTCTTCGCCGACGTGGCAGCGTTCGACGCCGCCGTCGAGGTGGCCGAAGCGGACATCGCATCCTTCGAGGAGGCGTGTCAGGGCAAGCTCGGCTCCTCCCCCGCGACCCTCGCCGACTGCATCGAGAAGCAGTGGGCCGTCTCCCTGAAGGTCTCCCACGCCTGGGCCTACGCCAGCAACCACAGCAACGCCGACACGCGCGACGACGACTGGCAGCGACGCAAGGCGGTGGTCAGCGGCCTGTGGGCCAAGCTGGGCGCAGCCACCTCCTGGGTGGAGCCGGAGCTCCTGGCTCTCCCCGCCGACAAGCGGGCCTGGGTCGACAGCGAGCCCCGCCTGGCTCCCTATCGCTACCCCCTGAAGGCCACCTTCCGCCGCGGCGAGCACACGCTGTCCGCCGGCGAGGAGCGTGTGCTGGCCCTCACCTCCAACGTTCGCACCGCCCCCGGGGACACCTACACGGTGCTCACCGCCGCCGAGGTCCCCTGGCCCACCATGACCATCGACGGCCAGGACGTCCGGCTCCAGCCCTCCGCCTACACCAGGTACCGGACCCACCCCGACCGAGCGGTCCGTCGGGAGGTCTTCGACACCTTCTTCGGCACCTACGGGGCCTACCAGGCCACCCTCGGCAGCCTCCTCACCACCACCGTGAAGGCCCACTGGGGCGTAGCCCAGGCGCGGGGCTTCGACGCCTCGGTCGAGGCCTCCCTGCACCGGGAGTTCCTCCCCCGTGCGATCTACGACACGCTCGTGGCGGAGGCCCACGCCGGCCGTCCCACACTGCACCGCTACCTGAAGCTGCGAGCGCGCATGATGGAGGTCGACGACCTCGGCTACCACGACCTGTACATGCCTCTCGTCGCGTCCGACGAGGTCTACGACATCGAGCGCAGCAAGGAGCTCGCCTGGAGGTCCGCCAAGCCCCTCGGCAAGGACTACGTCAAGGCCCTGAAGCTCGGCCTGGAGGGTGGCTGGATGGACGTCTACCCCCGGGAGGGGAAGCGCCCCGGCGCCTACATGAGCGGCGCCGCCTACGGAATCCACCCCTACGTGCTCCTCAACCACAACGACGACTGGGGGGGCTGCACGACCCTCGCCCACGAGATGGGCCACGCCATGCACACCCACTACACGATGGCGAACCAGCCGTACGCTACCTCCGACTATGCGACGTTCATCGCGGAGATCGCGTCGACGTTCAACGAGAACCTCCTCCTCGACCACATGCTGAGCAAGGCCAAGACCGACGACGAGCGCCTCTTCTACCTGGGCAACCACCTCGAGATGCTCCGCACCACCTTCTTCCGGCAGGCGATGTTCGGCGAGTACGAGCTGATGATCCACGAGGCCCATGAGCAGGGCAGGCCGCTCACCGGCGCTGCGCTCACCGAGATGTTCGGCACGCTCCTGAAGGAGACCCACGGCCACGACGAGGGCGTGGTGACCATCGCCGAGGCCGACACCTACGAGTGGGCCTACGTCCCGCACTTCTACTACGACTTCTACGTCTGGCAGTACGCCACGTCCCTGGCGGCCTCGTCCCTTCTCACCCAGCGGGTCCTCGACAAGGAGCCCGGCGCCCTCGAGGCCTACCTCGACCTGCTGAAGGCCGGCGGCTCCGACGACCCTCACCAGCTGCTGCTGAACGCCGGTGTCGACATGACCAGCCCCGAGCCGTACCGCGCCGTCGTGAAGCAGATGGACGACATCATGGACGAGATGGAGGCCATCCTGGACAAGCGGGACGGAAAGTAGCCGGCGATGCGGCCCCTTTGGCGGCCGGTGCTGTCATGGGGCGGACGGAGTGGGGTCGTTGGGGGCTTCAGGTTGGGTTGGTAGGTCTTCGCTGAGGGTCAGGCCGTAGGGGTCACGGAGAACACGGAGGAGACACGGAGGGCACACGGAGGAGCCGGAGGCGCCGACGCCCACCTCCCCGCCGACCCGCCGCGCCCCCAAAGGCACGGGCGGGCCAGGAGGGCTGGCCCTCCGGCGGGGTCAGCGTACCGAGGGTGCGTCGTACCGCTTGCGGGACGGCGGCCCCTACGCCACCCCCACCGATCGCCCCCTTCACAACCTCAGAACCTCCTCCAGGTTCCCCAGGACACGCCCCGTCTACGGACACACCGACGGCACCTGCCGGCAAGCCGCCTGCCGGGCGTCCTCCGGAAAGTCCACGAGGTTGTCCACCGTGCGGTCGTGGGCGTTGAGGATGCCCCGCTCCGGGTGGTTCGGACGGGGCTGGGACAGCACGAGCCCCTCGATGCCCGCCCAGATCCGGTCGAAGTCGCCCGACAGGTCGATGGCCTCCGTGGTGTCGGCCACCTCCACCATCTTCGCCGCCACCCCCGCCTCGCAGCCCGGGTTCGACAGGCACCAGTCCGCCAGGCGCCCGCCCCAGAACCAGGGGTCGGCCGGCTGATCCCAGGTCCAGTCGGCACCGCTGGGGAGGAGCTGGAGGCGCTTGGTGTCGGGGTCGACGTAGACCCGCCAGTTGTTGGGCACGTGGTAGCCATCCGTGTGGCCGATGACGTTCTCCCACGCGAAGTAGGCGAGCACGGCCTCTCGCTCGGCCACGTCCCACAGCTCGGCGACGGCCTCGTCGGAGGCCGGGCCCTTGACCAACTGGTTGACGGCCTCGACGCTGGCGATCATCGCCGGATCCACCGGCACGTCGCCCTCCTCGAAGTCCCAGTCCAGCTGGTTCGAGCCGAAGTCCCCCACGGAGAGCCAGCTGCCGTCGCCACTCTCGTTGGGCTCCAGGACCACGCCCTGCTCCCCGGCCCCCGGGAAGTTGCGCTCCACGAACACGTCGTCGTGCTGCTCGACGAGGGCGTAGATGCCGTAGTCCAGGCCGTTCAGGGTCACGACCGCCCAGCCGACGCGGGGCGCCGCCAGACCACTCTCCCGGGCCAGTCGGTAGGAGAGGTACTCATGGACCAGCGTGGGGTCGTTGACCTTGCCGTTGTGGAGGTTGAACCCCTTCAGCGAACGAAACCTCTGCCCCTTCACGAACTCGTTCATGTCGACCTTGAACGGCGGCTTTCCGGACAGCGGGTCCGTCGACGCGCTCCCCTTGCGACGCAGCCCCACGGACTCGAAGCGGATGCCATCGATGGTCATGACCGCCTCGACCTCCTGGTAGTCGATGAAGGTGCCGATGAAGCCGCTGCCCTCGGCAAGGAGGTCGTAGGCCTCCTTCGTGACCTCGAAGTCGATGGTGTGGACGCGGTCGGACACGAACACGGTGGCGTCCGCGGGGTCGAGGCTCGGGGAGACCTCGCCGTTCTCCGCCCCCGGCGTGGGCCAGGCGGTCTCGGCCCAGGGGCCCGAGGTGTCGGGGATCCGGGCCAGGCTCACGTCGGAGGCCACCTCCTCCCAGTCGAGCTGGTCCGACAGCGTGTCGTCCACCCACACGCTCAGGCTGTCGCCGTCGGCATCGAGCCCGAAACCGAGGTCCCCACGACCGAGGAGGACCCGCTCTCCCGCGCCGATGCTGCCCTGGGACCCTGTCCAGGCTCCCTCGACGCCGTCGGTGATGCGGACCGACGACCACGGGATGGAGGCCTCGGTGACGTTCACCAGCTCCACCCAGTCCGACGCCAGGCCCTCCTCGTCGAGCCAGGTGGAGTCGTTGGAGGGCATGACCTCGTTGATCACCAGCGCGAGGCTGCCCTCGGCCGTGCCGCTGTCTTGGGCCGACGTCGACTCGGACGTCTCCAGAGACGACGCCCCAGGCGACTCGTCCTCCGGCGCCGGAGCGCAGGCCATCCACATCCAAAGCAGCACGGGGCCTCCAGAAGGGACCCCGGATAACACCCGTCGGAGGACGGCTCTTCGGATGTGACCGGGTCACGCCGGAGGGGGAGCTCCGCCGTGGGTCGGCCGGCTTGTCGCCGCTGGCGTCAGCGTCGTGCGAGGTGGGGGTGGAAGCAGGCGCCGAACGCCTCTGGCTTCTCCACATACGGGGTGTGCCCGGCGTCGTCGATCACGACCTCCTCGTAGTCGCCCCCCTCCGAGACATAGCGCGTGAGCACGTCTCGAACCTGGCTCACCATCGGCTGGTTCGGGAACACCTCGGGCCCGGGGTACCCCGGCACCGCGCCCATCTGGCCGAGCACGGCGATGTCGAACAGCGACTGGTCGGAGACGATCTGGTCGCTGTCGCCGCGAACCCACAACACCGGGGGCTTGGGGCTGGCCGCGACGAAGCGCTGGGCGAGGTCGCCGGCGTAGCGCGCGCTGATGGCGTTGACGGGGCCGAGCTTGCCCGGGGCCGCTCCTGGCCAGTGCTCGGAAGGAACCGAGTCTCCCGGGTAGCGCTCGGGACCGATCTTCTCGGACAACACACTGGAGAGCAGCGCTTCCTCCCGGGCGGGGCGGAACGGGGGCTTCCAGTAGAAGCTGTTCATGACGACCCGCGGCGAAGCTTGGGGGCTCTCCTCCGAGCGGTCGCCCTCGCCGATGCGCCGAGCGAAGTCGGGGTTGACCACCCCTGCGCCGCTGCCTGCGCCGTCCTCGAAGACCGGGGTGCCATCCGCATGGCTGCCGCCGAAGCCGTAGGGCGACCCCGGCGCGACCAGGGTGACCGTGCGAATGGCGGTCGGCCGAGCAGCCACCAGACCGAACACCACCGCGCCTCCGAGTGAGTGGCCCACCACGTGGAAGCGATCGATGCCCAAGGTGTCGACGAGGCTCAGCAGATCGTCGACCCAGTCCTGCACGCCCCGGGTCGCGTCGATCAACACATCCTCGGTGTCGCCATAGCCCCGCAGGTCGGGCGCCAACGCAGCGAAGCCCTCAGGGAGCGCCAGCATCGTCTCTTCCCAGAACGTGGAGGAGGAGGCGTTGCCGTGCACGAACAACACCACCTCCCCGTTCTCGGTACCTGCCTGCAGCAGATGAACCTCCAGACGAGGGGTCGCGACCATCCGGGAGCGGATCCCGTCCAGGGTGGGAATCGATGCCATACATGCCTCCAGAGGAAGGACGCCGAGGTTCGGCGAGCGCTGTTGCGTCGCAGCATACCGAACGCGAAAACATGCCGCAACGCAGCAACAAGGATCACGTGCTCAGGCGGATCGTCGCCGCTGGTCGACCGCCAACGGTTCGGCGATGATCCACTTGGGTACGTGATTCTCTCCCACACATACCCACCCATTCTCGGGCGCACCGCCCGGTCCGGAGCCGGACCAGAAGACGGACCACATCGTTGCTGCGGTGCAACCTTGAATCTGCGGTTGGGCGCTGGTTCTTCGAGGCCAGGGCCGCTACGCCCATAGGGCCAGACCGCTGGCGACGCTCGCATTCGCAAGCGAAACAACTGGACCCCCATGGGTCCTGAAGGAAACGTGATGACCGTACGATCCATCGCCTGGACCAGCACCATCGCCTTGGTGTCGTGCGGGCAGGGCACCCCCCACCAGCCCCACGACGTCCCCACCCACGAGCCCACGCCCAGTGCGCGGGTCGGAACACCCGAGTCCTGGAGCCCTCCCCCTGCGGCGGTGAGCTCCTTCTTCGACCCCAACCCGAGCCCGACAGACACCTTCACGGTGGTCGGCTCGATCACCCCGGCCAGCTGGTCATGGGGCGCCATCGAGCTGCTGGAGGGGCACCAGACCTTCCGGACGGAGGGCTACAACGAGCGCACGCAGAAGCTGCGCTATGTCGACACCTACCAGTCCTCCGACTACCCCCTCGCAACCTACTTCGGGGACCTGGGCCAGGACATCGTCGACACCTTCGACCTCGCGTACGCCGACCCCTGCGCGAGCGGGAGTGGCACCTGCGCCATCCCTGGCCCGACCCGTCCAGAAGCCCGGTACGTCGCGCTCCATCACGGACCCCAGACCGCCGCCGACACCTGCGACGACACCGAGCACGCCCCTGTGCTGCTCGTGCACGGGGCCCTACAGGACGCCAACGTCTGGCTCTTTCCCAACGGCAACGACGGAAGCGGCGGCACCTATGACAACGGCACGCCGACCACCGGCCTCGTCCAGGCGCTGGAGTCCGACGGGCGCTGCGTGTACGCGGTCACCTTCGGCAACTTCCACGGCGACAACTACAACCAGGCCATCCATGTGGGCAACGCCATCCTCCGCATCCAGGAACGCCACGGCGACGAGCCGGTCGATGTCATCGCCTGGTCCAAGGGGGTGCTGGCCGTCGACACCTACCTCGCCAACGCGCCGGACTGGACCGGCTTCGGCACCCGACTCTTCGACCAGGTCGCCGCGGCCCAGGCCGCCCGGGTGCCACACTACCGGGACGACATCCGCTCCTACACAGCGCTGTCGGGGCCGCACAAGGGCATCGACCTGAACTTCCGCCACCCCATCCACACGCTGACCATCGCCAGCACCGCGTGGAACGCGCCAGTCGGGCGGGGGCCGATGCCGTGGACCTACTTCAGCGCCATGCAGTGCGTGACGTTCGGCGCATCCCCCTGGTGGTTCGACAACCCCTACGCCCAGTCCGTGTGCGAAGACCGTGGCGGCGTGTGGCCCGACTACTTCCAGCGCATCTACATCTCGAACCTGGTCGGTCTCGACAGCACCGGCGCCCCGGTGTCCAGCGACACGCTCGGAAACCTCAACCTCGCCAACGGCACCTCGGCCAGCGACTACGCCTTCGACGCCTACAACCTCTCGCTGTTCGGGAGCATCGACGACAACGGCGACTGGACCAGCGCCTACCTGGGCCAGCTCCAGGCCGCCTATGACCTGCGGGGGGACTACCCCATCCCCACCGACCGCGACTCCTCGTCGTGGAGCAGCGTCGATCCCGACGAGGAGCGCTGGTTCCCCTGGATCATCGGCAAGCTCGTGTACAACCCGTACAACCCATGGTTTGGTGCGGGCTACCTCGACGACCCCGACCACGACCTGTGTCGAACCGCTGCCTTCGAGCCCAACAGCGACCTGTGCTCCGGCTACCACGCCTACAACAGCAACCAGAACGTGGAGGGCACCGACAGCCTCGGCTACGGCCGCTACCGCCTTCTCAACGGGCTGGGCATCGACGTGGCGGAGGAGATGGGCGGACACTTCATCGAGCGCCTCTCTTCCCACGGACTCGACCCCTCGCTTCCCCGCTTGTTCGTGCTCTACGGTGACGACCTCGGCGCGGTCCCCTTCGAGACCGATGGCATGACCTGCGCTACCTGCACGGCATCCCCCCACAGCGACGGGGTGTTGTTCGAGACCAGCATCGCAGCCATCGACCAGCTGACCCAGGGCTGGACGGCGCAGCAGAAGGCCGACCAGGCCCTCCAGGAGGCCATCGACCTGTCCCACCTCGAGGTAGGGGTCGACCCCGCCGCGGTCAGCCGCATCCGCGACTACCTCGACGACGTCGACGCCGACCTGTAGTCCCGCTCGGGGGCCGCCCCCAGCGGGCGGCTCCGCTCAGTCCCAGGTGCTGGTGATGTAGAGCTCCCAGCTCACCAGCTTGCCCTCGACCCCAGCGACCTCGTCGAGGACGGTGAGGGTCCAGGTGCCGTTCACCATGTCGTCGCTCGGGAAGGCCCGGACGATGTTCTCCGCGGCGGGGTTGGCGTCGCGGTTCCACACCGTGGCCACCTGACCGTTGCCGTCCTCCAGCAGCACGACGAGGTCCTCGGGGCGCTCGTGGTCGATGTCGAGGGTGAGCACCACGTCGATCGGCACGGAGCGGAGGTCGTCGACGACCACGCTGTCGGAGAGCTCACCGCCGTCCGGGATGGAGGCGAGGGGGCTCTGGGTGTAGGTGCCGGTGGCGTCTTCCGTGGTGCAGAAGATGCCCTCGCCCCAGTTGATGGCACCGAGGCAGACGAAGCCGTCGGCGCACTCGTCGGTCTGGGCGCAGCTGTCGCCCTCGACGCCGCCGATGTGGGCCGCGGCGTGGTCCCGCAGGGAGGTGAGCGCGCTGCCGCCGACGTAGTAGGCATCGGCCAGGCCATCCATGGTGTCGAAGGGACGGCCCTCGAGGATGCCCTTCACCGCGCGGCTGTCGAGGCTGTACGTGTCGTCGAGCTCGGCCTCGGTGGCGGTGTTGGCCAGGTCGAGGGTGGCGTGGACGTCGGCCAGGGTGAACCACACGCCGTCCCAGGAGCCGACGATGTCGTAGTCGCCCGGGGTGAAGCCGTTGGCCTCGGCGTAGGCCGCCAGGCGGTCGAGGGCGGTGGCGCCGACGTAGTACTGATCGTCGACCTCGGCGATGGAGTCGAAGAGGTCGTCGTCCTGGGTGCCCGCGATGCCATCGGGACCGTTGCGGTGCCAGATCAGGGAGCGAGCGGCCCGGCTGTCGAGGCCTGCATCGTCGTCGAGCACGTCGAGACCGATCTCGGTGTCGTTGAGCAGGTTGAGGATGCCGAAGGCGTCAGCGGAGCTCTCGGCGATGCGGGAGGACGCGTCGACATCGGCCTCGCCATCGACGGGCATCAGCACGTCGGAGCAGGCGGACAGGGACACGACAGCGGCAAAGCCAGCGATAGAACGGAACATTGGGACCTCCAGGGCCAGTAGAGACCGGCGCCGAAAATCCGCGGATTTCAGACAGATACAGCCACCTGGGAGGGACGCCTGGGGCGCCGCCACGGACCTCGCTGGTGGTGCCCGCGAGGTAACGGATTGCCCAGGAAGGGCAAGGGCTTTTCCCGTCAGTAGGTGGGAAGGACGAACTGGTCGGTGCCGTAGGCGACGTCGACGCAGCCCTCGTCGAGATCCACCGCGACCACCTGCACGTGGCGGAGGCCCTGGAACTCGAGACCGGTGACCACCGCGAGGGGGTCGATCATCGGCTCCGTCGCCGAGAAGGTACCGTCGGCGGCCGGCACTTCGCAGTCGGTGAAGGTCGGCCCCCCGACGTGGTGGTTGATGGGGATGCGGGTGAGCACCCAGCCTCCATCGGTGGGAACATCCCAGGTGGCGAGGAGGGGTCCGGGGGAGAAGAAGTCGCTGTCGATACGGACCACCGCGTTCGAGAGGGCGCCCGCAGGCACCGTGGCGGGGAGCGCAACCACCTGGGACCCCACGGTGAGCTCCAGGGTGAAGGCGTCCCCCACCCCTCCGACCGTCGCCTTAGCCCAGGCGGCCCCCTTGCTGCCGTCCAGGGTCTGGGTGCCGCCGGTCGACGTGACGTCGAGGCTGTGACCGACGGGCTGAGGAGCCTCGACGCAGCTGGCGTCCACGTCGCAGACCAGGTCGCTGGCACAGGTGCCGCAGGCTGCAGTGTCCATCGTGTGGTAGGCGCAGCCCCCCGAAGCGTAGAGGGCGTCGCCGACCTGGGGGTCGGGGCGGTCGAACAGCTCGGAGCTCACGTAGATGGTGCCGAAGGAGTCCGAGACGTCGATCCAGCCGACCCGCTCGGTGACCTCGCAGCGCTCGCCGACCCGGACGCGGGAGGTGCCGGTGTCGCCGGTGGTGCCCGTCGTGCCGGTGTCCGTGTCCGTGTCCGTGTCCGTGTCCGTGTCCGTGTCCGTGTCTGCGTCGGCATCGCTGTCCGCATCCGCATCCGCGTCGCTGTCCGAGTCCGCGTCCGCGTCGCTGTCCGCGTCCGCGTCCGCGTCGGCATCCGCGTCCGTGTCGGCGGCAGGGGTGTCGGGAGTGGTGCCGTCGTCCTTGCCACCGCAGGCGACGAGCAGGGCGAGCATCATCAGGTACCGCGTCATCGAGGGCTCCAGCTGGGTGGCCCCAGGCTAGCCGGCCCGCAACGTACCCGCTGGTGTCGTCAGGCCCGCGGCCCCACCGGTTCAGCCAGCGGCCCTACATGCGGCCATCGACGTAGTAGAGAGCGTCCTCATCGATGCCGAAGAACTCGAGGGACTTCCAGGGGTACGGCGTGCTGACACCGTCGCTCCAGTACGAGCTGAAGATACCGCCTGACTCCTGCTTCGCGCATTGCGCCAAGCAGACGCGTTCACCCGACGCGTCGACCCGCATCTCGACGGCGACCCAGAGGTCTTCCCCCGCGTCGATACGCAGGCCACCCGGAACCACAGCCTCGAACAGGTGAAGGGTTCCAGCGGCGGGATGGGCCCAGGAGGACACGCTGCCCGACATCGTGATCCGGGCCAGCTCTACGGGGGTGGCGGGCGGCGGGGCACCAGAAGGCCCCACGAAGAGCACCAGGTCGTGCACGACGGTCGGGTCACACGTCGTGCCCGCGAAGGTCCCTTCGTGCAGCAGGTAGCTGACCTCATCGGCCTCGTACGGCCGCGCCCTGAAGTCCACCCTCGTGGCGTTGTAGCGACCGTTCTCACCAGGGCCCGCGCGCAGCGGGTGGAGCGTGCTGTCTTCGCAGTGCTGCATGGTGCTGAACTCGGTGAGCAGGTCGTTGTGAACTGGATCGAGCAGGGGGTCGAAGGTGTAGAGAGACGGGTCCGCAGCGGCGAGGGAGAGGAAGAGCGACAACATGGGGCCTCCTGGTTGGTTGCCTCCACAGAGACGGCCCAGCGCCGCGGATGTCTCACACCTTTCTCGTTGGGCCGTCCTCCGGTGCCCTCGCGGGCCTCCTTCGGCCTACAGGGCTTCCAGGAACTCCACCAGCAGCGGGCTGCTCACACCGTCAGCGTGGGCCTCCAGCGCCTCCTCCAGCGTGGCCGCACGGCCGTCGTGGAGCCACGGGCCACTGTGTGCGACCCCGAGCAGCGTGGGGGTGTCGAGGCCGTCGAGCCCCCCGCCGAGACGCTGCCCGCTGCTTGGGAGCAGGGTTCCGACGTCGTGCCGTACGGCGTCCGGGCTGTCGGTGTACAGCGGGGCCGGATGGCACTCCCCACAGCCCGCGGCCTCGAAGGCCTCTGCGCCGCCCTTGGGGAGTGGAGCGACCGGGGCCACGGCCACCTCGAGGCTGCTCACGTAGGCGGCCAGGGCGTCCAGGTCGACGCTGAGCCCCGCCTTCGGAGGGCCCAGCGGCGTGTCCGTCAGGGCCCAGTCGGCGTCGTCGAGCAGGCCGAGCCCACCGAAGGGCCCCCGCAGGTCGTGCTCGAAGTCCTGGACCTCGTCGAAGTTGGCGGACCAGTGCAGCGGCCCCATGGCCATGCCGGCCTTTCCCCGCAGGTCGATGGTGTTCCGCAGGCCCTCGCCCCGGTCGGTGAAGTCCCACACGAGCCCGTCCTGGCCGCCGTCGGGGTGGCAGGTGGCGCAGCGGATGTAGCCATCCTTGGCCATGCGCAGGTCCGCGGCATCGTGGAACAGGCGCTTGCCGGCGAGCACCTCCGCCGAGAGGGGCTCCACGTCGACGGTGGAGACCGACCACACAAGCTCGGGCTCGGGGGTGAGGGAGGCCACGTCGTAGGCCCGGAGCTGCCGGTCGAGGGAGGCGTGCACGTAGAGCGTCGTGCCGCTGGCGCTGTGGGCGAGGCCGGTGATGTCGTGGCCGGCCGAGAGGATGGAGCCGACGATGTCGCCGTCCCACGCGTCGAGGGCCAGGATGGTCTGGGTGCCCGGAAAGGCGACGAAGGCGGTCTCGCCGTAGGGGCTGATGACCACGGCCCCGGCCTCCCCCTGGTCGTCGAACTGCTTGCGGTAGCGCTCCTCACCCGTCGCCAGGTCGACGGCGAAGAGCGCGGCGTGGATGGTGGTCTCGTGGGAGAGCACCTGGCCGTCCCGCCACAGGCCACGAGCGGTGTTGGCCAGCAGCCCCGGCACGTAGGCGACACCGGCGTCCGAGGAGGCCGACATGGCACCGAAGAGGTGTGGCACGCCGCGGATCGACGTGTCGGTGTCGGGCCCGGGGTCGTAGGGGAGCTCGACGTCGGCTGCGAGGGTGCGATGGAGACGCCCGACGTCGTCGGTGGAGCGCCAGCGGGGGACGAGGACGTCGCCGTCGACCGCGAGGAGGTGGCGGGGGTCGTCCATGGGTGTGGTGGCGACGACGTCCCCGTCGACCAGCTCCACGAGGGCGTCCCGCCCGGTGTCGCTGACCCAGAAGCGTCCCTCCCCTCCAGACACCACACCGTAGGGGCGCGCCCCGAGCCCGAGGGAAGCTTCCGCGACAAAACCAAGGTCTGACGAAGAAAAAAAGGCCACCGACCCGCTCCCCTCACAGGCGACGGCCACGGTGTCCCCGTCGACCGCGACCGTGCGGGGATGGTCGCAGGCGACGACCCGCTGGTGCTCGGTGCCGTCGGTGCGGAGCAGGGTGCCGGCGTCGGGCTCGACCACGTAGAGCCAGCCGTCGGCGACGACGACCGTAGACGACCCCACGGCAGCCACCTCGGCGATGCCGGTCCGCACGACGACCTTGGCGCTGTCGGCGTCGGTGCCTCCATCCTCCCCGGTGGCCCGGACCACGACGGTGTAGGTGCCGGGCTCGCTCCAGGCATGGGTGGGCGCAGGGTCGCTGAGCTGCGTGCCGTCCCCCATGTCCCAGAGGAAGGAGACCCCCTCGCTGAGGTCGTCGAAGGACACCTGCGCTCCCACGGACACCACCCGGTCCGGTCCGGCGTCGGCGCGGGCGAGGACGAGCTCGGCGCCCCCCGTGTCGGAGGTGGGCTCCGAGGGTTCGGTCAAGGCGTCGTCGTCGCCGCTGCAGGCGACCAGCAGGGTGAGCGGCAGCCAGCGCATCACTCGGCACCCGTGGTGAACGTGAACGACACCGTCTCGTCGACGGGGTTGCCCGACACGTCCTCGATGCCGCCAGCCATGACCTCCACCGTGTAGGTGGTCATCGGCTCCAGGGGCTCCTTGGGGGACCAGTGGGCGATGGTCTCCTGGGCCGAGCCCCAGCCCGCCACGGGCTGGCCGGCTTCGTCGGAGACCCGCAGCGCGCCGGCGTGGACGGTGACAGGCTCCACGAACTCGTCGAAGCCGACGCCGATGCGTGCCGTGGTCGCCACGCCGACCGCGCCATCGCCCGGGACCGTGCGGCCGACCCGGGGACCACGGGTGTCGGCCGCTTCGCGCCAGGGCATCACCAGGCTCGCGACCTGCTCCTCTGCCTCGTCGTCGACGCTGAACACCGCCACGTTGCCGAAGGGCACGACCGTGTCGAGGTCGCCGGGCAGGTCGCCGCGGCCCACCTTGGTGATGTTCTCCGGGTCGGTGGCGTCGTACACGTCGCCCGCGTTGGAGTTGCCGACGAACAAGATGCCTTCGTGGGCGAAGATGTAGCCTCCCCCTGCATCCTCCTCGTGGTACTCCCCGACGAACGTGGGCGCCGTCGGGTCGGTGATGTCGTACACGATGGCCCCACCACCGGCGTCCTTCCTGGCGAACAGCGCGTGGGGTCCCACCATGCTGCCGGCGTAGGCCTCCCGGGGCTCCCCGTCGCCGCTGCGGATGGTGAAGCGGCCGCCGGGGTGCAGCTGGGGGTCGGTGGGATCGGAGACGTTGAGCAGGGCCGCTTCGGTCTGCTCGGCGCTGATCAGCAGCATCTCCGTGCCCATCACGAACACGCCCCCGGCCCGGAAGACGGGGTCGAAGGGGACGTGGGAGAGGACCTGCAGGTCGGTCGGGTCGGTGGAGTCGATGACGTAGACGCCGTTGTCGGCCGCCGCCAGGTAGATGTACGGGTACTGCCAGAAGACGCTGAAGGCGACCCGTGCGTAGGCGTCGGGCCACCACACCTCGTCGATGCGCAGCTCCGAGAGCTCGACGGGGTCCGTGGGGTCGGACAGGTCCCAGACCAGCACGCCCTTCTGACCGTTGACGATGGCGTAGTCCCCTTCATGCTCGTCGCCCTCGGGGAGGTGGAGGAAGCCGATGGCGTGGGTCTCCCGCATGTTGGCTGCGAAGCTGTCCGCCACCTTCTCGGGCTGGCAGGGCTCCGACATGTCGAACAGCGACAGCCCCCCCTGGCCCCACTCGCTGGCCCAGGGGAGCACCAGGTAGCCACGGTAGGGGGCGACGAGGTTGTGGGTGTCGAACGACTCGGGTCCGCCGTCGATCTCCGCGCAGCCGGTGAACAGCTCGTCGCCGTCGAAGTCGGTGGCCGGGCCGCCAGAGGCCCACAGCTCCGGGTGCTCCTCGGGGGCGGGGAAGAGCGGACCCGGGTCGGAGGGGGCGGACGGGTCGGGGTCGCCGGAGCAGGACAGGGCGAGGAGCAGGAGCATCGGTGCCTCCAAGCTGGGCCTCTTACCGTGCGGACGGTCGACTGGCCCCCGCTGCGACGCTTCGGAAGTCCTTCGCCAGATGTCCGCTGGCCGTGGCGCGAGGCTTCAGGCTGCAGACTTCGGGCTACGGCATGCAAGCGCCATGGACCGTCTTCGAAGACCTCTGTGGCGCCGCGCCCTTCGGGCAGCTCGGCCCGATTGTTGCGAGCTGAAGCCCGGAGCCTGACGCCCGAAGCCCGGGCTGGCTCGGCGCGACGCCTGCAACTGGGGAGGCTCATCAAGACCTCCGCCTTGGCGGCCACGGGCGTCCGAGAACCGTGCGGCATACACGGCCCCCATGAATGCTTTCTCCGACCTCGGGCTGAGTGAGCCCCTGGTCCGCGCCGTCGACGCCCTCGGGTACGACGAGCCCACGCCCATCCAGCAGCAGGCCATCCCCCCGCTGATCACCGGCCGCGACCTCTTGGGTTGCGCCCGCACCGGCACCGGGAAGACGGCCGCCTTCGCGCTGCCCCTGCTCCACCGCATGGCGGAGACCCCCCGTCGCCCGCCGTCCAAGGGCTGTCGGGTCCTGGTGCTTGCCCCCACCCGGGAGCTCGCCCTGCAGGTCCAGGACAGCTTCGACGCCTACGCCAAGCACCTCCGCCACTACCGCTCCACCAGCATCATCGGTGGCGTGGGCCAGCGGCCCCAGGTCGACACCATGCGGAAGGGCGTCGACGTGCTCTGCGCCTGCCCCGGTCGCCTGCTGGACCTCATCGGCCAGGGTCACATCGACCTGTCGACCCTGGAGGCCTTCGTCCTCGACGAGGCCGACCGCATGCTCGACATGGGCTTCCTCCCCGACGTCCGCCGGGTCATCAAGGAGCTGCCGACGGAGCGTCACAACCTGTTCTTCTCGGCCACCATGCCCCCCGACATCGTCGAGCTGTCGGCGTCGATCCTCCACGACCCGGTCAAGGTCGAGGTGAGTCGGGAGTCCACGACCGCCGAGGGGATCACCCAGCGGGTGATGTTCGTCGACAAGGCGGGCAAGAAGGACCTCATCCTCCAGGTCACGGGGGACGAGCGGGTCGAGCGTGCCCTGGTGTTCAGCCGCACCAAGCACGGCGCCAACCGCATCGTGAAGCTCCTCGACAAGAACGGCATCGGGGCCGCCGCCATCCACGGCAACAAGAGCCAGGGGGCCCGACAGCGCGCCCTGGCCGGCTTCATCGACGGCTCCATCAAGGTGCTGGTCGCCACCGACATCGCCGCGCGGGGCATCGACGTAGACAGCATCTCCCACGTGATCAACTACGATCTGCCCAACATCCCCGAGACCTACGTGCACCGCATCGGCCGCACGGCCCGGGCCGGCAGCACCGGCATGGCGCTCTCCTTCTGCGACGAGGAAGAGATCGCCTACCTCCGTGACATCGAGAAGCTCACGGGCGAGCGGATCCAGGTCGCCGGCGACCGCATCGGACTCCCCGCCGAGGTCCTCGACCCGGGCCCCGTCGGCAAGACCCGCCGCAGCGCGCCCCCCAAGAAGAAGCCCGGCGGTCGCTCCCGCAGCCGTGGACGCCGCTCCGGCCGCAGCCGGGGTCCCCGCCGCTGAGGGCAGGGCCCGCCCGCCTGTGAGAACCTGCCTCCCGGAAGGAGGTGCGATGCAGGTCGGAGTGCACAGCGAGGTCGGTCCGCTGAAGCGGGTGGTGGTCCACCGCCCCGGTCCCGAGATCGTGCGGATGACCCAGTTCGAGCTGGATCGCCTGCTCTTCGACGACATCCTGGCCCCCGAGGTCGCCGGGCAGGAGCACGACGTGATGTGCGAGATCCTCGCCAGCGAAGGGGCGAAGGTCGACGACATCGCCACGCTGCTGGCGGCGGCCCTCGAGCGGGCTCCGAGCGAGGTGGTGGGCGATCTGGTCCACCGGGTCGCCGACCGCAGCGCCCACCCCGAGCTCGCCCCCCTGCTGGCGGAGCTTGCGCCCCCCGTCCTGGCGCGGGCGTTGATCGAGGGCCTCACCTGGAACGAGCTCCCCGACGCGCCGCTGACCCTCGCCCGCCTCCGGGCCGGCTTCGACGGGCGCGACACCATGGCCCTCGCGCCCCTGCCCAACCTCGTGTTCACCCGGGACCCCTGCATCAGCGTGTACGACCGGGTGCTGGTCGGCCGGATGGCCACCGATGCCCGCTCCCGGGAGTCCCTGCTCGTCCGCTTCGCCCTCTCGTGGGCCACCGACCCGGGCGCCAGGCTCCTGTTCGAGACGCCCGACTGGGATCAACACCCCCGGCTGCGCAACCTGGAGGGGGGCGACGTGCTGGTGATCTCCCCCGAGATGATGCTGATCGGCTGCTCGGAGCGGACCACACCCCAGACGGTGCAGCGGGTCGCCCAGGAGGCGCTGTTCCCGACCTTCCCCGAGCTGAAGCACGTGTACGCGGTGTGCATGCCGGCCCTCCGCTCGGTGATGCACCTCGACACGGTCCTCACCCAGATCGACACCAAGCTCTTCCTCGGCTTCGCTCCGATGATCGCCCACGGAGAGGGGGTCAACGTGGTGCGCCTGGGCCGCGACGGCTCGGTGGTGGCCGAGACCGACGCAACGGTCCTCGACATCCTGCGGCGCGAGCTGGGGGACGACGTCGACGTGGTTCCGTGCGGAGGGACCGGCGACGTGCGCTTCCAGCAGCGGGAGCAGTGGACCGACGGGGCGAACGCCGTCTGCCTCGGCCCCGGCCGCATCCTCCTGTACAGCCGCAACGTGCGCACCGCCCGAACCCTCCAGGAGGAGCACGGGTTCCAGGCCGTGGGCCTGTCGGTCCACACCCCCGCCAGCACCCGTGCGGACCTGCTGGCCCTCGCCCGCGGCAAGGATCGGGTCGTCTATACCTTCGATGGATCCGAGCTCTCTCGGGCCCGCGGCGGAGCGCGCTGCATGACCATGCCCCTGCTGAGGGGCCCGCTGCCGTAGGACCCGATAGTCGCCCCGGCCCTCCGGAGGTCCCTTGCCCCAGGCCATCGTCGCCACCGTTCCCGAGCCCCACGCCTCCCAGGTCCAGGACCTGTGGACCGGGCTCGAGGAGCGCTTCAACGTCCACTCGGAGCTCACGTCCGAGTTCCCGCACTTCTCCCTGCACATGGCTCAGTCCTACGACGTCGACGCGCTGCAGGAGAAGCTGACCTCCTTCGCCGCCGAGCATCCACCGCTCCGGGTGCGGACCGCCGGGCTGGGCATGTTCACGCGGGAGGCGCAGATCCTGTACATGCCCCTGGTGCGCAACCCCCGGCTCAACGACTTCCACCGCGAGCTCTGGAAGGCCGTGAGCGGCCTGGGGGACGACACCGCCGCCTACTACCGGCCCGAGCGCTGGATCCCCCACGTGACCATCGCTCTGGAGAAGGTCGACCGCTACAACCTCGGCGGCGCCATCCAGTGGCTGTCGGATCAGAAGCTGGACTGGGTCTTCGACGTCGACGAGCTGGCGCTGCTGGAGGCCACCGACGACGAACGACGCACGGTGTTCTCGGTGCCGCTGGTCGGCGAGACGGAGAGCTGATGTTCGCCCGTCGAACCGAGGCGGTTCGACGTTTTCCGACGGGTCTTACGGCCGCTGGCAAAACGACGGGGAAAACGTCGGTGACCTCCCCTCCCGGGTGCGCCCTCATGTTTCGAACCGTGAACAACGGTCACGGGCCCCCGCCCCCGCCCATTCCCATGCTACGCCCGGCTCCATGCTCTGGCTCCTTCCCCTCGTCCTCGCCGACGCACAGGCCTCCGACCGCTGGGTCGAGCACGACACCCGCCTGCGGCGCGACTGGATCACCGCCCAGGACGAGCTCGCCCGCAGCTGGCCCGACGACGAGGGGCGGGTCGAGGCGGTGGCGGCGTGGATGGCGGGCTGGCGGTCCACGAGAGAGCACGAGCCCTACCTCGCCGACCACCTCGACGGCGTCACCCTGTGGATCGCCTCCACCTTCGTGGAGGACCGCGACGACCCCCGCCTCTCGGAGTGGTCCCAGGAGGTCCGGGTGCAGCGGGACGGCGAGGAGCCCGTCGCCGTCGAGGTGGGAGACCCCGAGCGCCCCCCGTGTACCTCCCGGCTCCTCCCGGGCCGCGCCGTGATCGGACGGACCCGCCCCCTCGAGCCCGACGACCCTCTGGACGAGCCGCAGATCTGCGAGCTGTTCGTCGTCGACCTGGACACCCTGGAGGTCACGCCCTTCGGGCAGGGGCCGTGGGCCAACGTGGTGGCGGGGCCCGACGGCCGGACCTGGACCCTGTCGGGGAAGAAGCGAACCCTCGTAGAGGCCCGCGACGTCGACGGGACGCTGCTCGACAGCTTCCACTGGCGCCGTCGCCGCACCCTGACCCCAACACCCGACGGGCTGTGGGTCGCCTCCCGGGGGTCGAAGGTGTGGGTGGGCGACGACCCGTCCGACCTCGAGCGCCGCTTCGACACGACCTGGTGGGGCCAGCACCTCCACGTCGACGAGGACAGCGTGTGGATGCGCACGAGTCGACGCGCCAACGGGGGCGAAGTCGTGGAGCTGGAGGTGGACGCCCAGGACCCACGCGACTGGCGGGCTCGCGTGGCCGAGCGACCCGGGAGCGACCTGCGGGGCGCGTGGATGCACCTCGACCGCGTGTTCACGGCCTGGTCTCGCGACGGAAGCGTGCACCTCGAGGTCCAGCCCCGGGACGGCGGGCCCTCCACCCATGTCCCCCTGGGTGGCCCCTGGACGTCGCTGTCGATGTTCCGCACCTGGAGCCAGGGGGGCGCGGTCCTCCGGGCCCACTCCCCCCTGGGTCGCACCACCTGGCGGCTGGACGTGGTGGACGACGAGCTCGTGTGGACCGAGCTCGACCACACCGTGCGCGACGACGTGGTGATGGAGACCCTGCGGCTCCCCACCGAGGACGGGGAGGTCCCCGTGACGCTCCTGCGCCGCGCCGACGCCCAGCCTGACGGCGAGAGCCCCCTGTGGGCCTACGTGTACGGTGGCTTCGGCCACAGCCAGGTGGCCCACCTCGACCCCGCGCGAGAGCTGTTCCTCGCCGCGGGGGGCACCGTGGCGGTGATCCACGCACACGGTGGCCGCGAGCGCGGCGAGGCCTGGCACCTGGACGCCATCGAGGAGAACCTCGGTCGAACGATCGACGACGTCACGGCGGCGGTACGAGGGCTGATCGACACCGGCTGGGCGGCCCCGGGCCGGGTCGGTCTGGAGGGAGCCAGCAACGGTGGACTCACCGTGACCGCCGCCCTCGCCGACGCGCCGGAGCTGTACGGGGCAGTGATCGCCGGCGCCGGCGTGTTCGACCTGATCGACGGCCCCGGCTGGCCCGGCTTCTGGTGGCCCGATGAGTACGGTCGCCCCAGGGGGGAGCAACGGCCGGTCCTGGAGGCCCTCTCCCCTCGCCACAACCCGCCGGCCCGACTCCCGCCGATGCTGGTGATCACCGGCGAGCACGACCCCGTGGTGCCCCCACGGCACAGCTACACGCTGGCTGCCGCCTGGGACACCCTCCCCGGCGGCCCGCTGCTGCTCCGGGTCGACGGCCACGGGACCCACGGCGGACGCAAGCGGGACCGAGACGACCGCGTGCGCTCCGAGTTCCGAGCCGCCGATGCCCACCGGGTCGCGTTCCTGCTGAAGGCCCTCGAGATGGACCTGCCTCCAGAGCCCACCGGGCACTGACCGACGCCCGCCGGGTCCGGTAGGATGCGCCCATGCCCAACATCGATCAGCTGCTCGACGAGGTCCCCTCCCCCCGGCTCCGCAAGGGAATCACCCGTCACGTCCAGGAGCTTCGCGCCGAGAACCGGCGTCTGTCGGACCTCCTGGGGCGCACGGTCCAGCTCGCCGCCGCGCGGGGCGTCCTCCCCGTCGCCGAACACGTACTCGACGGCGTGGTCGACGTCCTCGACGCCGAGCGGGGCTTCATCGGCTTGTTCGACGGCGAGGACTGGACCCTGGTGGCTGCCCGTCACATGACGCGCAGCGACATCGACGACGCCGAGGGGAAGGTGTCGACCTCCTACATCGAAGAGTGCCGCCGCACCCGCGAGCCCGTGGTCGAGGTCGACGCCGTCGAGGGACCCTTCGCGTCGCGCCACTCCGTCAGCGCCCTGAAGCTGCGATCGATCATCGTGCTCCCCATCGCCGAGACGGACTCATCCATCCCGCTCGGCTTCGTCTACCTCGACGACACCCGCCGCAGCGGGGTCTTCGACCAGGCCGCCACCGCCGCCGCCATCGGCTGGCTCCCCACCGTCGCGTCCTGCGTCCGTCGCGCCGTCGAGGAGTCCGACGACGACGAGAACCCCTTCACCGGCGTGGTCACCCGCTCCGCCCGGCTCCGGGAGGAGCTCACCGAGCTGGCCCGGGTCGCCCGCTTCGACGCCCCCGTGCTGCTCACCGGCGAGACCGGCACCGGCAAGAGCTTCATCGCCCGCAAGGTCCACCAGGCCTCCGAGCGGCGCGACCGGCCCTTCGTGCACGTGAACTGCGGCGCCATCCCCGAGGCCCTCCTCGAGGGGGAGCTCTTCGGCACCACCAAGGGGGCCTTCACGGGCGCCACCGAGCGAGAAGGACGCTTCGAGGCCGCCCATGGAGGCACCCTCTTCCTCGACGAGCTCGACGCCATGCCCATGGCCTGCCAGGTCAAGCTGCTGGTGGCCATCCAGGAGCGCTGGGTCACCCGCCTGGGAAGCAACAAGCGGATCGACGTGGATGTACGCCTGATCGCGGCGATGAACCGCGACCCCTTCGAGCTCATCGAGGACCAGGAGCTGCGAGAGGATCTCTACTACCGGCTGGCGGTCATCCTCACCCGCATCCCACCCCTCCGGGAGCGCCCCGAGGACATCCCGCTGCTGGCCCAGAGCGTCCTCTCCCGCACCCAGGCCCGCTACGGCCTGCCCCCCGTTCGACTCGGCGACGACGCCCTGGATCAGCTGCTGGCCCACAGCTGGCCCGGCAACGTCCGCGAGCTGGAGAACACCCTGGACCGCGCCGCGCTGACCGCCCGCGACGGCGTCGTGGAGTCGGTCCGGCTGCGCACCCGCACGCCGAGCACGGCCCCGGCCCCCACCCCGGTCCCCCAGCCCGCACGCAAGCGCCGCTACCGGGTGAGCGAGGAGGAGTTCGACGCCGCCTGGGCCGCCCACGACGGCCACGGCCCCTCGGTGGCCGAGGCCCTGGGCGTCACCGAGCGCAGCGTCTTCCGGCTGAAGAAGCGCTTCGGGCGATAGTGGGGAGGTCCGAAGGGCCTCCCCGGGTGCACGGGTGACGCCGAGTCTGCCCGAGGGCTTCGGGCGTCGGGCTTCAGGCCTCGGGTCGCTGCTTTGGGCGGGCTGCGGGCATGTCTCGCGGATGGCCGCCTTCGGGGAGGCATTCCAGGAGGATGCCCCTGCCACGCGGCCACTGGAGCCTGGAAGCTGCCCAGAGTGTGCATGCGTGCCGAAGCCCGAAGTCCGGAGCCTGAAGCCCCGCGCAACGACCTTTGCTGGCATCTGGCGAGGAACATCCGAACCATCCCGGTCGTCCACAGCATCGGCCCGCAGACGATACGATCCGTCCATGCGCTTCCTCCTCCCGCTCCTCCTGGCCTGGTCCCTGCCTGCATCGGCCCAGTCGAGCGTCCAGGAGTTCGAGCTGTCCGGCAGTGCCGCCTTCCTCGGCGAGACCTGCATCCGCCTCACCCCCGACGAGCCCTGGCTCACCGGCTCGGCCTGGTACAAGGACCCCATCGACCTGTCTCAGGCCTTCGAGATGCAGCTCGACATCGTGCTCGGGGAGAAGGACGTGAACGGCGCCGACGGCATCGTCTTCGTCTTCCACCCCACCAAGCAGACCGGCTACCGCGGGGAGGGCATGGGCTTCGCCGGCCTCGTCCCGTCCCTCGGCATCGAGTTCGACACCTACCAGAACACCCACCTGCTCGACCCCGCCGTCGACCACCTCGCCGCCATGCGCCACGGCCGCAGCTTCCACGGCGACGGCGTCCCCCCCGTCGGCCTGGGCAACCTGGAGGACGGCGAGCGTCACAAGCTCCGCATCGTGTGGTCGCCGGGGGCCAACACCCTCGACATCCACCTCGATGGGGAGCTGAAGGCCAGCTACCCGGGCACCGTCGTCCGACAGACCTTCGAGGGCACGCCGATGGTCTACTGGGGCATGACCGCCGGCACCGGTCGGCTGTCCAACACCCAGGACGTGTGCATCGAGAAGCTCCTCCTCGGTGCGCTGCCCGAGCCGCACCCCGGGCGCGGCTGACGCGCATCCACCACGACCACGATGTCGTGGTTCGATCGCCCCCCTCCTCCGTCGACCCCGATGGGATCGTCGTCGACGCCGTCGGCACGCCCCTTGCTCACAGGGGATCGACCAGGAGGAACCATGACCTATCGTCCCGTCGCCGTGACCCTGTCCGTGGCGGCCGTCCTGCAAGTGCTGACCGGCTGCAAGTGCCCGGACCCCATCACCGGCGACCACGACTACCAGCTCTACCCCACGGAGGAAGAGCTGGCCGAGATCCTCGACGAGGAGGGGAACCTGTCGGAGGAGGCCTGCGAGGCCTTCTGTCGCGACCATGTGAACGGCGAGGTCGACGAGATCTACAGCTGCGGCATCGCCGAGGCCACCACGACGGAGACAGAGAGCAGCGGAGAGACCGCCCACACGGGCATGCAGACCGACCAGGTCCTCATCGACTGCTCCTTCTCGGGGACGGTGGAGGTGGAGTGCATCGGTGGTCGACACCACGCCGCCATCGCCTCCCGCTCCGACGGCCACGGCCACGACCCCGTCATCGCGTGGCTCCAGGGGACCGCCCACGCCGAGGCGGCCTCGGTGAAGGCCTTCGTGACCCTCGCCGGGGAGCTGGAGCGCCTCGGAGCACCGTCCGAGTTGATCGACGGCTGTCGTGCCGCCGCCCGCGACGAGGTCGCCCACGCCCGGATGGTCGGCGCCCTGGCTGCCCGTCGTGGCACCGAGGTGCCCTCGCCCCGCTTCGCCGACGTCGGGCCCCGCTCCCTGCTCGACGTCGCTCTCGAGAACGCCGTGGAGGGCTGCGTCCGCGAGGTGTGGGCCGCCGCCCTCGCCCACTGGCAGGCCACCCACGCCGCCGACCCGGCGATCCGCAGGCTGATGGCCCCCATCGCCCGGGACGAGGCCCGCCACGGCGACCTGGCCCGCGCGCTCCACGCCTGGGCGATGACCCAGCTGAGCGACGAGGAGCGCCAGCAGGTGCTCACCGCCCGGGAGGAGGCCGTCGACGAGCTGCTGGCCAGCCTCTCCGAGCCGAGCCACCCCGGCCTGGCCTCGCTGGGCCTGCCCGAACCGGACGACGCGATGCGCCTCGGGGAGGCCATGGCCCAGCAGCTGTGGCGGGACCCCGCGGTCGCGTAGCGTCACGAAGCGTCGGTCGGGCCGAACCCTCGGTTACGGCTCTTCCATATGGAACGCATCGTCATCCCCAACAAGGCGACCCGCACCCGCTGGCCGCTCACCGAGGTGGCCCTCGGGGCGCCCATCGCGTCCCGCCTGTTGCTGGGGGCGACGCTGCCCGGCCAGTTCGTGGCGGCCGCGAGCATCGGCTACTACGCCGGCTCCGCCGCCAAGGACTGGTACCGACGCCGAGGCGTGCGCCCCGTCGACTTCCGTGCCAGCTTCGGCGCCGACGTCGACCACCTCACCCCGCAGCCCGCCGAGGCCCGGCTGTGGGAGATCAAGCTGCTGGCCCACGCCCTGAACGAGGGCTTCGTGGCGGAGACCCGCTCCCGCGACGAGCTGGCGGTCCTCGCCAACGACCGCATCACCGCCTACGTCGCCGCCATCACCGACCAGGAGGTGATCACCAGCAGCTCGGTCCGTTCGGTGTCGATGGCCAAGTTCCTCATCCCCGGTGCCCTGGGCAGCTGCGACCCCATCAGCGGCGACATCGCCATCTTCGTCGACGGCGGACTCCTGCTGGCCCACGTCATCGCCCACGAGCTCTGCCACCGGAAGGGCTACCTCAAGGAGCTCCACGCCCAGGCCCTCGCCTTCCTCGCCCTGCGCACGTCGGAGGATCCTGGGTTGATCCAGGCGGCACGGGCCGAGCGACTGCACCGCCAGCTGCGGGTCCACCAGCGCCTGAGTCCCGAGCCCCTCTTCCCCCGCCAGCTCCTCGACCTGGCGGTGCTGCGGCCAGAGCTCCAGGACGCGTTCCTGGAGATGCTCCCAGACCCCGACGAGTTGACGAACCGCGGCGTCATGGCGCGGCTGTACGACCAGCGGATGAAGCTGTCGGGCCAGAACGGCCTCACCGACTACGACGAGGGCTTCCTCAACTTCCTGTGGACCTTCGTGCACAGCGAGGAGGCGACGGTGTCCAGGGAGCACGCCGCGATCTGACGCCCTCAGGATGGGCAGCTGGGGTCGTCCGTTCCGAGGGGGGAAGGGTCCGAGCCATCGGGCTCCCCGTCGCCATCGGTGTCCGCGACCTCCGGGTCCGTGCGAAGCTCGAACTCCTGCTCGGTGGTCAGACCATCCGCGTCGGCATCCACCCCGACAGGTCCGTAGTCGTCGTACATGCCATCGCCGTCCACGTCCCACAGGCCCTCGACGAGCGCTCCCCCCACGAAGGCCCCGTAGAGGAGGCCGTCGACGGTCTCGTTCAGCTCCGTTCCATCGAAGCCTGGCGCCCAGTCGCCGATCTTCAGGTAGGAGCCCGGGTGCGGCCGCAGGTCCCACGTCGACACCGGCACGCCGTCGCTGGTTCGAAACAGATCGCAGCTGGCGTTGTTGCTCGCGAAGTTCGCACCGCCCCCGCTGAAGTCGAGGGCCCCTGTGGTGGCGCAGGAGGCGTAGACCCGTCCGCCGGGGGCGACCGTCGCGGGCGCGGACACACAGGTGTTGCCGACGAGCGTGAGGTCCTGGACGTCGCTCGGCGCGCTGTCCAACACCAAGGGGAAGATGGTGGAGGCCAGGGCGAGGCGAGCGAGCAGGACGGGCCCCCCATCGGCGGCCGACACCTCCAAGCCCCTGTCGGCGTCGACCCGCAGGTGCACGTCCTCGATGGTGAGGGCGGTCCCTTGTCCGACGACGATGCTCGCCCCCGAGCCGCCGGCATCGACGGCTCCCGCCACGTCCAGGTCGCGGATCGACACGCTGCCGTCGCCCGACACCTCGACCCGAAGGAGGGGATCGGTCGTTCCGAAGCCGTCCAGCTGGACCTCGGTGAGCTCGATGTCGGCACATCCGGACGCGCACGGCTCGCCCTTGCCGTTCGACACCCGGAGCAGTGTCCCCTCGCTGTGGAGGACCGACACGCCCACGCCGCCTGCAGCCACGGCATGGACGTCCACGACGGGGCTGACGAGCTCCAGGGCCGTGCCGGCGCCCGTGATGGCGTCCATGGCGAGGTCCGCCACGTCGACCCAGGGCCCTCCCACCGCGAACACGTTCTCCCCGCCCGAGGCCATCGACCGCACCGACACGTGCCGCAGGAGGAGGGTCGAGTCCACGTCGCCGACCGCCTTGCCCGACGAGACCTCCACGTGGTGCATCCGCAGCGCGTCCTCCGACCCGAACCCCTCGAGCGCCTCCACCGGGCCCAGGATGTGCACACGGGAGAGCATCACCTCGACCCCATCGCCAACGGACACACCGACGTCCCCGTCCAGCTGAAGACCCTCCATCAACACCCGACCCTGGACGACGGTCACCGCGGGGGCCCCGCCGCGACCCAGGATCACCGTGCCGGCGTCGGCGGTGATGCAGCGGTCGCCGTCGATGGTGATCGCTTCGTAGATCACCTCGTCGCCGCCGCCCTCTACGTGGAGCCACGTCCCGGGGTCGTGGTCGATGGACCACTGCAGGGCATCTCCGCCCCCCGAGACCATCGTGGGGGTCCCAGAGCACGGCGCATGGGCATCTTCGGGGTCCCCCAGAGCGAAGTCGACGCCCGGCTCGGGGTCGACCAACCACACCGGTGGGCCGCCTTCCACGACCGCGAGGTCCGTTCCCCCCGAGCAGTCGGAGTCCACCCCGTCGTAGGGCACCTCCGCTGCACCGGGATGAACCGCTGCGTCCTGGTCGTCGCAGTCCTCGCCGACCGGCGCCGCCCGCTCGTCCGGCGGGACACAGGACACGCCGGCGAAGGCCACGGCCCCGACCCCATCGCCATCCTGGTCCAGGTACCAGACCGTGTCGGGGTGCCGGGTCGCATCCCCATCGTCGCAGTCGCCCGCGACCTCCACGTACCCTGCGGGGCATCCGCACCGAGGCTCCAGCGAAGCAGCCGCATCGCTTCCGAATCCGTCGCCGTCCTGGTCGAGGAAGCACAGCACGTCCGCACCGACCACGTCGCCGTCCTGATCGTCGTCCACCTTCCCGTCGCAGTCGTCGTCGAGGCCGTTGCACTGCTCGGGCCTTCCGGGTCCGATCTGGTCCGTGGCGTCGTCACAGTCCCCTCCCTCCGCGACGAAGCCCTCCGGGGCGGCACAGGCCTGGACCGAGGTCGCGCCTCCGACGCCGTCCCCGTCCGCGTCGACGAACCACTCCTGGGTGCGCCCCTCCCCCACGTCCGGGTCGGCGTCGTCGCAGTCGCAGCGCTGCCCCGGGTCGACGAAGGCGCACCCATCCACGCCATCCCCGTCCCGGTCCCGCACCGCATCGAGGTCGCTCTCACCGACCCATACGCAGCCCACGAGCGCCATCCACCACATCAATCCACCCTCACCTTGCAGCGTCCGTTGGCGCACTTCAGGGTCACGGTCCGACCCTCCTCGATGGTGACATGCTCCAGGGTCGTCTGTGGATCTCCGACGGGGACGACCAGGTACTTCCCCGGCTCGACCTCTCCCGGAGGGAGCGGCGCCTGCCCCTCCCGACGGAGGGCCACCGGCTGCGGGCCTGTCGACACGAACGAGGTGACCGAGGGGACCGGACCGGGCGCAGGCTCCGGAGGCTCGGGATCCCCCGTGGGCTCCTTCCGTGGCGCCACCTCGGGGGCGGGATCCGGGACCGGTGCGGGATCCGGGACCGGCGCGGGGACCGGGGTCGGCGCGGGCTTCGCAGGCTCGGGCTTCGCAGGCTCGGGCTCCGCCGCAGGGATCGGTGTCGGCGCAGGCTGGACGGCCCGAGGAGCCTCGCCCGCGGCCGACGCCCACCAGAGGCCTCCAGCCACGAGCACCGCGACCCCCACCGACGACCCGGCCAGCATCAGGCCGCCGGTGCCGGTGAGCAGGGCCAGGACGGCGCCGCGGCGTCTCCCCAGCGTGGTCGACGCCGGACGGGATCTCCGGGCAGGCACCTGCCCGACGGGCGCGGGGCGCAGGGCCTCGTACCGCTCGACCACCATCTCGGACACGGCGCCTGCGGACAGGGCTTCAGCGCCCGTCACCTCGCCGGACCACACCGCGAGCAGCTCCTCGGCCGAGGAGACCCGCGCCTCGGGGTCGGGCTGCAGGCAGAGCTCCACGGCTCGCACCATGCGCTCGGGGAGCCCATCCTGGAGGGGCGCGACGGTCCCGGACGCCACCCGGTTGAACACCTCGAGCACATCCTCTCCGGGGAACGCCTGACGCCCAGTGAGGAGCTCGTACAGGACGGCACCGACCGCCCACAGATCCGCCCGCCCGTCCACGTCCTTCGACGAACGGATCTGCTCGGGCGCCATGTAGTGGGGGGTGCCCATGAAGACGCCGGTCCGGGTCTGCGAGCCCGTGCCTCGCTCCTTCACCAGCCCGAAGTCCGCCACCTTGGCCACCAGCATCTCGTCCTGCAGCTGCACCAGCACGTTGGCCGGCTTCAGATCCCGGTGCACCACGCCATCCTGGTGGGCAGCCCCCACGCCTCGGATCAACCCCCGGGCCAGCACGTCCACGACGGGCAGAGGGAGCCGAACCCCGTAGGCCAGCTCGTGGACCGAGGGGCCATCCACGTACTCCATCACCAGCCCCGGGCACCCCGCGACCTCCACGACGTCCGTCACCGCGACGATGTTCGGGTGGGACAGCCGCGCCTGCACGCGCCCCTCCGCCATCAGCCGCGTCATCACCGAGCGGCTGGGGACGGTCACCACCTTGAGCACGTGCACGCTGTCGAGCTTCTCGTGACGGACGCGGTAGACCGCTGCCATGCCGCCCTGCCCGAGCAGGTCCTGCACCACATACGAGCCGACGACGGCGCCCGGTTCGAGCAGTCCGAGCGCCTTCATAGGGGACGGGACGCCATCGCGGCGAGGGAGAAGGGGATCGCCGAGCCCAGCACCACGGCGCCGCTCGCCACCACCAGGCCATTGGTCGCCCGCTGGGCTGCCCGGAGCTCGGCGGCGTCGGCCGCACCAGGCACGCGGACGGCCTGGGACGCCGCCAGGCCGTACAGCCCGGCCCCAGCCGCGAGGGTGGCCGCACCTACCCCCAGCCAGCGATTCCGTGGACGGTTCGCCCCCCGGTAGTCGGGCATGGCGTCCGAGGGCAGGAGGTAGTCGGTGCGCTGCACCTCGTCGCCGACCAGCACCTGCACGAGGACCGGCACGGAGCGTGGCCGATGCTTCGCGACGGCGCCGTCGATCCGCAGCTCGCCACCAGCGGGAGGCGGCAGGCGAGGCCCCCGCTCGGCGGGGTCCCCGGCCGCCTCCCACGCCTCTGCCAGGGTGGACCGCTCCGGGAACAGCGCAGGATCCGACCTGAGGTCCGGATCGGCGGCCCGGGCCGCCCGGAAGGCCGCCTCGAGCATGCCGGGCTTCTGAGCGGACAGGTACCCCACGCCGCGCAGCCGATGCACCTTGGCCGACAGCTGGGGCGAGACGGGTGCTCCCAGGCACGGAAGGAGCCAGTCCACCTCGAGCACGGCACGATCGAAGGCCTCTGGCTCCACCTCGACGAACGCGACCTCGGCCCGCTCCACGGCCTCGGACAGGTCCCGAGGCGTCGATTCCATGGTGCAGGCCGCCCAGCCCGCGGAGAGCCATAGCCACCACATGGCCGCATCCTACCCGACCGCGAGCGCCCAACGAGCAGCCGGTGGGCCATGGAACGGCTGGCCCCACGTCACGGCTTCACCACCTCGACGGCGACGGACACGATGCGCCAGTCGTCCCCCTCGCGGACCAGCGTGAGCGTGTCGTGCAGGGCCATCTCCCCCATGTTGCGGACCTGGGTGGCCGTGGCTCGGAGCCCGTCGATCCGGACCGCCACGGTGGCCCGCTCGGTCGGCACGCCGCCGATCTTCTCGGCCTTCAGCAGCGAGACGTAGGTCGGGCGGTCGAGGACCTGGAGACCGTCCGGCATGAACACGAACTGCCGGGCTTCGGGGTGGAGCGAGCGCTCGACCCGCGTCACATCCCGCTCGGCGGCGCCCTGGGTGAAGTCGTCCAGGGCGCGGGTGATGTCGGCGTCGGGGGTGTTGGCGAGGGCGGAGAGGGTGAGGATTCCGAGGGTGACGTGCATGATGACTCCTTATGTTGCTCAAGCAACCATTTGGGGGACAGACGAGAGCCCTGGTCGACGAGTGGCCGTCGATCAGGGAAGGGCGAGCTCCTCCACGGTCTCGAGCACGTCGAGGAAGACCTCGAGGCGCTCGTCGGAGATGCCGCCGAAGATGCGCTGGCGCTCCTCCACGATGCGGGGCCGGAGCGTGTCGAAGAAGGCGCGGCCCTCGGGGGTGCTGTGGATGCGCTTGACGCGCCGGTCGGCCGGGTCGGGCCGCCGCTCGACCCAGCCCCGGCCCTCCAGCGCGGCGACGATGCGGCTGATGTTGGGCCGGTCGTCGAGGAGGGGGTCGCCGAGCTCCCGCTGGGTGAGGCCGTCGCGCTCCAGCACGCGGAACAGCAGGACGAACTGCTCCGGCGAGAGCCCCGTGCCCCAGGCATCCAGCGCGTGGGCCAGGCCATAGCGCAGGCGCCTGGCGGCGCGGAGGATGCGGTAGGCGACGGCGTCGTCGATGCGGGATGTGTCGTGGTGACCAGCGGGGCGCATTTGTTGCTCCAGCAACAGCTTAGCGGAGGCCCAGGGAGCGCGCAAGGTCGGCGCGGTCGTCCGAGGGCCGTGCCTTTGCCACACCCATGCCGTGGGCTACAGCGTCCGCTCGGGAGGCTCCATGGCATACGACACGAACCGCTTCTGCTGGCACGCCATCCACAGCACGGACGTGCCGAACGGGATCGACTTCTACCAGAAGGTCCTCGGCTGGTCGGTGGTGATGCAGGACATGGGGGAGGACGAGCTCGCCATGTTCGCAGCCGCCGACGGCGACCCTCGGCTGCACATCGCCAGTCCCCTGATCCAGAGCATGCCGTCCACATGGAACAACTACCTGCGGGTCGAAGACGTCGACGCGTCCACCGAGGCGGCGGTAGAGGCCGGCGGGCTGCTCCTGGTCCCCGGCACCGACATTCCCCCGGGACGCTTCGCGATGGTGTCCACGCCCAGCGGAGCGACCCTCGCCCTGTTCAAGGAAGCCTCGCCCGAGACGAACGCGCACCCCGGCGGGGGCCTGGGGTCGATCCACTGGGTCGAGCTGCACAGTCAGGATGTCGACGCCGATCTGGCCTGGCTCCGCACGGTCTTCGGCTTCGAGGCGACGGAGCGACCGATGGGGGGCGGTGCCCGCTACCACGTGCTCACGATGAACGGGGAGATGCGCGGCGGCGTGACCCCCTCGGCGGCGGCGGACCTTCCGTCCACATGGGTGGCGTGGGTCACCGTCGAGGACGTCGACGCCTGCGTGGACCAGGCCACGAGCCTGGGCGGAGAGCGCCTGACCGACACGACGGAGATGGCGGGCGTGGGCCGCATGGCCATGGTGGCCGACCCCACCGGCGCCGTGTTCGGGGTGATCGCTCCCAGCTGACGGGCCTACCCGGGGCCATGGAGCTGGGCGATCCGGGACACGACGGAGGCCGCGTGGGCCGTCACACGGGCTCCCTGTGCGTTGTCGCGCACCTGCTCCGCCGACCGCGCCCCCGCGATGACGTGGGTGATGCCCGGCTGGTGCAGGGCCCAGCCCAACGGAACGGCGGACACGGGCAGGTGCAGACGAGCGGCCACCCGCCCGAGGTCCTGCACGAGGCCGCGGGCGTGCTCGAAGCGGGGCCCTCGAAACCGGTCGTCGCGGCTCCGCATGTCGTCGTCGCCGAAGCTCGGGACCTGCCGGTACTTGCCGGTCAGCAGCCCCCGCACCAGCACCTCGTAGCCGAGCACGCCCATCCCCGATGCGGCCGTGCGGAGCTCTCCTTCGAACGCCCGCCGGAGCAGGCTGTACGGACTCTGCAGGGTCGCCACCCAAGGGGCGATCCGTCGGACCTCCCGCAGGCCGGCGGCGTCGTAGTTGCACACGCCCACGTAGCGGACCTTGCCGGAGGAGCGCAGGCGGTCCAGGGCCTCGAAGGTGTCGTCGAGGGGCGTGCCGTGCTCACAGGGCCAGTGGACCTGCAGCAGGTCGATGGTCTCCCGACCGAGCCGCTGCAGGGAGGCCTCGGCATCCGCCAGGACATGGGCCGGGCCGAGGTCGCTCGTGGCGTGGCCGTCGCGCCCTCGTCGCACGCCCACCTTGGTGGCGATCATCTCCTCCCCTCCGAGGGCTTCGGCGAGGAGCACGTCGGCCCGGCCGGCACCGTAGATGGGGGCGGTGTCGAACCAGTTGATGCCGCAGTCCAGCGCCGCCCGCACGGCTGCCCGGAGGGTGCTCGGATCGCCGGGGGGACCCCAGTGCTCTCCGCCCAGAGGCCAACAGCCCATCCCGACGACGGACCACTTCAGCTCGGTGTTGGGGATGGCTGCGGTTCGCATCGCGTCGCCACCTAATCCATCGCTGACTACCCTCCGTCGTGCGCAGACTCTCGCCAAGCTGGCTCGCCATGCGCGAGCGCCTCCATCGCCGTCTCGAAGCCATCACCGGCGTGCCGGACGCATCCTGGCTGGCCACCCTGCAGGGCCCCGAGGTGCAGATGTCCGAGGCGGAGGTCGCTGACCTGTGGCGCGGAGCCCCTGCCAACGCCCGCAACCACCTCTACGTGCACGTGCCCTTCTGCAAGTCCATCTGCAGCTTCTGCAACTACGAGCGCCTGCGGCCGTCGTCTCCGGACCAGCTGGCCACCTACACCGAGCGCGTGCTGGCCTCGATCGACACCCTCGCGCCTGCCGTGGAGCACCTGACCTTCCACTCGATCTACATCGGGGGCGGCACCCCCTCCGTCCTGCCGGCCCGCCGTCTCGAGCAGCTGCTGTCGCGGATCGACGAGGCCTTCCGCTGGCACCCGAGGGCCGGGCGACACGTAGAGCTGGACCCGCAGGTGATCGGGGCATCGAGGGTCCAGGCGCTGGTGGACCACGGCTTCTTCCACTTCTCCTTCGGCATCCAGACCCTCGACCAGGCCATCAACAGCCGACACAACCGTGGACCACAGGATCGCCGAGCCGTCCGGCGCTGCCTCGATCTGCTCCGCGGTGTCGGAACCGTGCACTGCGACTTCCTGCTGGGGCTGAAAGGCACCACGCCCGCGGGGATCCTCGCGGAGGTCGAGGACCTCCTCGCAGCGCCCGACGGACCCGACTCCATCGACCTGTACGAGCTGCTGCCCACCGCCACCTACCTGGCGGCGGAGTTCGGCGGTGATCGCGCCCGCTTCGAGGCCCACATGGCGCCGTTCCGCACCGAGGTGGACGCGCCCCTACGGACCCTGGCCGCACGACACGGCTGGCGGGTGGAGGGGCAGGGTCGGCACAGCTACAAGCTCTCGAGCCCCGTCGAGCGGAGGGAGGCCCCCCGCTTCGGCTACACCCAGCTCGTCCACGTGGAGGGGCATCCGATCAACCTCCTGGGCCTCGGCCCGTCGGCGCGCTCCCGGGTGTTCGGCGCGGCGGCCCTCACGGCGCGGAGGTCCCCCGACGGAGGGCACCGCTACGTCGGCACCACCGGAGGCCTCGCAGGGGAGGTCCAGATCTACCTCGCCCACGTGCTCCGCGACGCGGACCAGGTGTCCTTCGACGAGCTCACCGCGCTGTTCGGCCCGGAGGTGGAGGAGGTCCTGGCGATGCCGACGGCCGCGTGGACAGCCCTCGGTGTCGCCACGATCGACGACAGCACGATCCGCATGGCACCGGCGCAGTCTCCGGAGCGTGCCCGGGCCCTTCTCTGGTTGGTGGCCACCGAGCACATCGAGCACGAGCTGGCCCGACGGCAGGGGCTCCCGGTCTCCGAGGCAATCGCCGCCGCCGATCTGTCCGGCCCCTGGACGATCCAGGGCCGCACGGGGTGCCGGCTCACCCTCGAGCGAGGCAAGGACGCCGTCGTGCTGCGACTCGCCCCGGGGCTCGACGGCCCAGACCTGCGCTGGGTCGTCGAAGCCGGCGCCGAGCACGCGACGGACCCGGAGCTTCGACGGGCCGTGGGCCAGCTTCGTCGCGCGCTGCCGCCGGCAGGTCGGCCCGAGCCGAGAGGCCTCCCCTGATGGGCCCGCCGCCCCAGCAGCTGGGGTACATTCGCGACGGAGGAACCGTGCCACTCACGCTCGACCAGGTCGACGCCTATCGACGAGACGGCTGCGTCCTGGACGTGCCTGCGCTCACCGAGGCGGAGGCCGAGCGATTCCTGGCCGAGCTCCAGGCGACCATCCGGTCCCATGAAGCCCGACAGGGAGGCTGGACCGAGCGACACTACCTTCCTCACGAGGCCGACGAGCACCCCCTGATCGACTGGTTCCTGGAGCTCGCGACCCATCCGGCGGTGCTCGACAACGTCGCCAGCGTGCTCGGCGACGACGTCCTCGTGCGCAACGGAGACCTCTTCCTGAAGACGGGGTCGTCCACCGAGCGGGTGCAGTGGCACCGAGACAGCCGCCGAGACGGCGTCGACGGGATGCTGACGGCGTGGATCGCCCTCACGGACGTCACGCCGACCAACGGCCCCCTGGAGCTGGCCCTCGGCAGCCACGAAGCGAGCATCCAGCTGACGCGCGGCTCCAGCCTGAGCCTGACGGCCAAGGCCCGTCGGAGGGTGGAGGCGATGCCCCGGGCCAGCAACACCATGAAGGCCGGCCACATGTCCCTGCACCACCCACACACCGCCCACCGGAGCGGGCCCAGCGAGGGGGCCTTGCGAGCGGCCTTCGTGGTTCGATACCTGTCGGCGAGCATCTCCCCCGAGGCCGCGGAGGCCGGCCAGGCCGTGCTGGTGCGGGGTCGCCCTCCGACCGGGTCCTTCTCCCTGACCTCGACCTTTCCCGTGACCTGGATCAGCGACCACCGTAAGGGAGCCGACCACGACCCACGCTTCGCGGTGACCTAGATGGCGAGGGTCGTAGTGATAGGCGGAGGCCCCGCCGGAGCGAGCGCCGCCGCGGTGATGGCCCGTCACGGTGCGGACGTCGTGCTGGTCGAGCGAGCGCGCTTCCCGCGACACCACGTCGGCGAGAGTGTCCAGCCGGCCGCCTTCCGCCTGCTGGACCTGCACCTCGGCATCGGCGATGCCATCGCCAGAGCGGGGTACCAGCGCAAGTACGGAGCGGTGTACCGATGGGGGGTCGACGACGAGCCCTGGACGGTGCTCTTCGACCGTGACCTCACCGAACAGCTGGCCGAGCTCGGCGACGGCGATCTCCACAGCCGCGACTTCGACCATGCCTGGCACGTGGACCGCGCCCACTTCGACGCCCTGCTCCTCGACCAGGCACGGGGAGCTGGCGTCGACCTTCGGCAGGCCCGGGTCCGGGGACCCCTGGAGCGAGAGCAGCGAGTCGTCGGCGTGATCCTCGACGGGCCCGATGGTCCCGAGGAGCTCGAAGCGGACTGGGTCTTCGACGCCACGGGCCAGACGGCGCTCCTCGCCCGGCACTTCGGCGTGCTGGAGCAACACAAGGACCTGCGCTCGGTCGCGGCCTATGCCTACGTCGACGGGGCCTGCCGGCTGCCGAGCGCACTGAACCGTGAGGCGACCTACGTGGTGAGCGTGCCCGACGGGTGGGTCTGGTGGATCCCCCTCGGCCCGGACCGCACCAGCATCGGGCTGGTGACGTCGTCGGCCGCGGACCTGCCACGGGGAGAGGGCGCGTGGCAGCGCCTCGTCGCCGTTGCCGAGAAGGCGGGCCTGCCGCTGCCGGAGGGTGCCGCAGCGGCCTCGCCCCGGGTGCGGACGACCAGGGACTGGTCCTACGGGGTCACCACCCGATGCGGTCCGGGCTGGACCCTGTTGGGGGACGCCGGAGGCTTCGTCGACCCCATCCTGGCGGGCGGCGTCGACTTCGCCATCCGGGACGGCTGCAACGCCGCCATCGCGTGGCTGGAGGCTCGTGAGGCGCCGACCCGTGCGGCTCGCCAGGCACGCATGGTGGCTCATGGGACCCAGGCGGCCACGGAGTTCCGCGCCTACCTCAAGCTCGCGCGCTACTGGTACGGCAACAATCGCAGCGTCGACGGGCTCTTCTGGGAGGCCCGCCGCGCGATTCCGGAGGAGGTCGACTTCGTGGACACGCCCCTGCGCGCCTTCGCCTACCTGACGTCGGGAGAGTACTCCGCGGACCGGCACTTCAAGGTGTTCATCGCATGGCAGGAGCGCCGCATCTTCCAGCAGCTCGGGGTCGACAAGCAGGCGCTGGGCAAGGCCGTCAAGGCACTGCGGCGGCGCCGATGAAGCCCACGTGGTTCTTCAGCCGGCACAGCGACGGGTCTCCCGCCCGCCGCACCCACGGGTACCCAGGCTCCATCGTGGTCAGGGACCGCACCGCCACGTTCCATCGCCACCGCGCCCTCCACGTGGCGGCCGCGGTGGGGGACGCCATCCGCGAACGGCGCGAGCCACGGCACGTCGAGGTGGCCATCGGCCCTGCCGAGAACGGCGAGCTCGGCCTGAGCCCCGAGGCCGAGGTCTCGGAGCAGCTGGCCGCCCAGTGGCCTCCCCCAGAGCCGTCCGACCCGGGCGGCGCTGCGCCACACCCCGTGAGGAGCGTGCTCGCCTTCGAGTCCCTCATGAACTCGGACCGGGAGCACAACGACCACGAGCTCTCCCAGGGCGTGCTGCACCTCATCAGCTGCCTGCCCGACACCGAGGTCATGCTCGCGCGGGTCAAGATGCCCATCGTGGGTGGCGACCGCCCCACCCGCGGTCTCGAGGGACTCGGGCCCGACGTGGCCGACGCCGATCTGGTCCTCGTCACGCTGCTGGAGGGCTACTGGCACGGGGCCGTGGCCCTGCTGGCGCGCCTGCGAGAGCTCGGGTGTCGGGCCCACGTCGCCGTGGGCGGGGTGATGCCGAGCCTGACCCCGGAGCACGTCGCGGCCCACCTGCACGAGGCCACGTTCTTCTGTCGCGGCGATGGGGAGCAGTTCGTCCCTCGGCTGGCGGCCCTCCTCGGTGGTTCCAGCATCGACCAGCCTCTGACGCCCGCCCAGATCGACGGGCTGCGACAGCTGCCGGGCCTGGTGGCCGTCGACCGCGCCGGCGCCACCGTGGTGACCTGCGAGCTCGACCAGATCGTCAAGGTGCCGGACCTCGACGCCGTGAAGCTGGACCTCTCCTACCTCGAGGCCCGTCATGTGGAGCGCGGCATCGAGATCTCCACCGCACGGGGCTGCGTGCACGCGTGCAGCTTCTGCACCATCCTCGGCCGCAAGTCGTACAACGCCCGCTCCCCCGAGGGCGTCCTCGGGATGCTTGAGGCCTACGAGGCCCGCTTCGTCGAGCTCTTCGAGGGGCACGTCCCCGCCAATGCGCACCGGGTGCACATCGCCGACGACGACTTCGCCTGCGACAAGGCCCGCGCGCTGGCCGTGCTCGAGGGGCTGCGCGAGACCGACTTCCGGCTGTCCTCCTTCCAGGTCTCGGTCGCCGACCTGTGTCTGCGAGACGAGCGCGGGCGACTGCTTCCCGAGGTCGACCCCGACTGGGTCGCGGCCCTCGACCCGACACTGTTCGCCGACCACGGACGGGACGTCCCGCGGAGCGCCCGCCTCCACGACCACCGGCCCCGGGGCTGGTCCAGCTACCTGCAGATCGGCGTCGAGACCTTCTGCGACACCGAGCTGGGTCGCCTCGCCAAGGGCTACAAGGTGGCCCACATCCGTGCAGCGGTGGCCGCACTCGACGCCCGGGGCATCCACCACGACGCCTACTTCATCGCGTCGAACACCGACACCACCGCCGAGCAGCTGGCAGAGAGCCTGGAAGAGCTCGTGCGCCTGAAGCTCCGGCACCCCGTGCACTTCCACCTGATGTACCCGACCATTCCGCACCTGGTGTCCTACTTCCCGAGCGCCACCTACAAGCGGAAGGTCCGCGCAGGGCGGCAGGACTCCCTCGTGCTCCGCGACGAGCTCACCGCCCCCGGCTACCCCGAGTTCGACTACCCCCTGGTGAGCCACGACGTACCCGACGACCCCCTCGTGGCGCACGCCGTCACCGAGGGCTTCCTCACCGACGGCCGGCGCTATGGCGACAGCCTGGAGGCGCTCCGCCGGGTGTGGATGGCACTCGAGAGCGACGACGTGGACCGCGCCGAGCAGGAGCTGGCGGTCCGCCGCCTCGACGACCGACTCCGCCACCTGGTGTTCGAGCTCCTCCGGGACGCGCGCCGGGGCGCCCGGGGGCAGTCCATCGAGGGCTGGACGCGGGCGCCGAGCGAGGCCCATGCCCTGGAGACCGCCAGCGAGCTGCTGGGAGAGTCGTCGACCTGGCTGCCCGCGTTCCAGCGCTTCGAGCAGGAGGCCGTTCCGAGGCTCGTCGTCATCCCGACATGGCAGTGCGAGCTGCGGTGTCGCTACTGCTACATCCCCAAGCAAGACCATCGGGTGATGCAGCAGGACACGATGAACCGAGCCATCGACCTGCTCCTCTCGTCCAGCCGAGAGGCACTGATCCTGCAGTTCTTCGGTGGAGAGGCGCTGCTGGAGCGCGACATGGTGATGCACGCCATCGAGCACGGGACCGCGCGGGCCCGCGCCCTCGGGAAGCGCATCCAGTTCATCCTCTCGAGCAACGGCTGGTCCCTCGACGAGGAGCTTCTGGCCTGGCTCTCCGAGCGCCCGGTCAAGCTGGAGCTCTCCCTCGACGGAGACACCGCGACCCAGAACACCTTCCGTCCGTCCCGGCACCGCGGAGAGGACAGCTACCAGACCGGCATCGCCCCCCGCGCGGCCGCCATCCTCGCCAGCGGGCTTCCCTACGACGTGATCATGGTGGTGCACCCCCGCAACGTCGAGAAGCTCGCCGCGAACTTCCTCCACATCGCCTCCCTCGGCTTCCAGCGCATCCAGATCAACTTCGCCCTCGGCCCCAAGTGGTCCCAGGCGCACCAGCAGACCTTCGTGGCGCAGCTCCACGAGCTGGGACGCACCCTCCTCGCTCGCTGGGCAGAGGGCGACGAGCTGGTCTTCATCAACGCTGCGTCGGCCCCCATGCCCGTCCGCCTCAACGGCGAGGTCACGGTCGACTGGGATGGCACGATCTACGGAGGCAACGCGTTCCTCCACGAGACCGAGCACAAGAGCAAGTTCGTGGTGGGGCACCTCGACGACCTGCACGGCTTCGACCGCTACTGGCTCGACCAGCCGAGCAACGAGTACCTGCTCGAGTACAGCTACGCCCCGGACGTCACCGAGAACAACCTGGGTGTCGGGCGCTTGATGGCGAGCTTCTGTCGGTGGCTCCGGCGCGAGCGAGGGCTGGCGTGACCCCCTGGATCCGCACGATGCCGACGGTCGCCGCCGACGCTGCGGAGGCCGTCCTGGCGACGCGGCCAGCCGCCGTGCACCCGATCGACGACGGCTACATCCTGGAGTTCCCTGTCGGGGACGCGAGGCTGGAGGTCGTGGCACGGGCGTCCGACGAGGGCCCTTGGCGGGCGGGGCCTCTGTCGCTCACGGTGCGTCGCCCCACGGAGGCCGTCCTCCGCGAACCGATGGTGCGACGGTGGCTCGCCGACTGGAGCGAGCGCTTCTCCTCGGAGGGAGCGTCTGCCGACGGACAGCGCCTCCACGACGCCTTGCAGGCCGTGCGGATGTTCGCCGACCAGGACGATGGGATGCTGCGCCGCCTGGAGCAGACCTGGTTCGGCCAGGTGGGGATGCTGAGGCTCGGCTTCCTCTGCAACCAGGATTGCTGGTTCTGCCCCCAGTCCCGGGGATGGATGGACCCTCCCCGTGCACTGGTGGAGACCTGGCTGGCGGAGCTCGCCGATGCAGGCGTCGACATGGTGACCCTGACCGGTGGCGAGCCCTCCGCCTACCCATGGTTCTGCGAGACCCTGGCGGAGGCACGGCGGCTCGGCCTCGCCACCCTCGTGCAGACCAACGCCATTCGCTTCGCCCACGAGCGCTTCGTTCGCCGGGCGCGGCAGGCGGGACTCGACCTGGCGTTCGTGTCGTTCCACAGCCACGAGGCCGAGGTCTCCGACCGACTGACGCGGTCGCCGGGAACCTGGCGCAAGACGGTCGCCGGCATCCACGGCCTCCTCGACGCCGGCGTGGGCGTGGCCCTCAACGCGTGCATCACCAAGGACAACGTGGCTGGACTGCCGGGCTGGGCCGACTTCGTGGTCCGGTCGTTCGTGGACGGACACCCCGACAACCCGATCCAGGCGGTCGACCTGTCGCGGCCCGGTCAGTACTTCGCGCGCCACCTCCTGGTGGACTCGCTGGTCCCCATCGACGAGGTCCGCGGCCCCCTCGTGGAGGCCACGGGTCGGCTCGTGGAGGCCGGGGTCGTCGTCAACGCCACGGGCGCCTGCGGCTTCGTGCCCTGCGTGTTCCACGAGGCGCCGGAGCTCGTCCCGTGGCGGCCCCGCGAGCGGCTGGACGACAACGACATGTCGAACCGGCGCTTCGTCGACGAGGTCTGCGACGGCTGCGCCGCACGGGGCCACTGTCCCGGTCTACGCCACGAGGTCGCTCAGACCTTCGGCGCCCGCGGGCTCCGACCCTTCGAGCGGATCGGCGAGGCCCGCGAGGAGGCCCTGGACCCACGGGAGCTGGTGGCCCGCAGCCGCAGGAGGAACGGATGACCTGGGACGTCGCCATCCTAGGGGGAGGCCCCGCCGGGTCCTTGTGCGCGTCGCTCCTGCGCACCCAGGCCCCCGAGCTGTCCGTCGTCGTGCTCGACAAGGCGAGCTTCCCCCGGCCCACCGTGGGCGAGGTGGCCCTGCCCGGCTGGGCCGACCTGCTCGACCGCGTCGGGGTCCTGGAGCGGGTGGAGGCCAGCGGCCCCATCCGGAAGCTCGGCGTGATCTTCAGCTGGGGCCCCGCCGAGGCCGGCACCACGTGGACCGCCGACTTCCGAGACTCCGACACCGGCACGGGGCCACCCGGCTCCTGGCACCTGGATCGCGCCCGCTTCGACCAGGAGCTCCTCGCCCACTGTGCAGAGCTCGGCGCGGAGGTGCGCCAGGGGGTGCGCATCCTCGACGTGCAGCGGGAGGACGACGGCTTCCTCGTGGAGACCGACGGAGAGCCCGTGCGGACACGGCAGGTCGTCGACGCGAGCGGCCGCACCCGCTTCCTCGCCCACCGCTGGGGCCTGGGGCTGAGTCGCTACGACGACATGAACAACTACGCGGTCTACGGGTATTGGACCGGCGCCGAGGCCTACAGCCTCCCCGGCGACACCCTCGCGGAGGGCGAGACCTGGGCCTTCGTGGTCACCTGCGAGGAGGGCTGGATCTTCTTCGTCCCCCTCGGCGGCGGCGTCACCAGCGTGGGCCTGGTCTCCCGTCGCGAGAACCTCCGGGAGGAGGGGTCGACCCTCGACCTGTACATGAAGGCCATCCGGGGGGCCCCCTTCGTGAAGGACCTGCTGGCGAACGCCACCTACGTGGGCCCCACCACCCTGGGTGGGTCCGTCGACCGGGTGAGCGTCGTGCAGGACTGGTCCTACCGGGTGGAGAAGGTCTGTGGGCCAGGCTGGTACCTCATCGGCGACGCGGCCCTGTTCATCGACCCCGTGCTCTCCAGCGGGCTGACCCTGGCGAGCCAGGGGGCGCTCCAGGCCGCCAACGCCATCACCACCCTGCACCGGGATCCGACGGTCGACCGGGACGCCCTCTTGGAGAGCTACCAGGCCGCCTACCGCGACGTGGCGTCGGCCTACTACCGCACGGCGAGGGTCTGGTATCAGCGCAACCTGCGGGCCGACGCATGGCACTGGACGGCCCGTCGGGAGCGGCTGCGGACCGAGGGTGGCGCCGCCCTGTACGAGTCCGACGTCGACGCCTTCACCGCCATCACGCTCGGCGCGGTCTGCAGCCCCCTCGATGCCGTGGTCAGCGAGGCCAGCCAGGACCCCTGGGGCTCCGAGTTCTTCGCCTGGTTGACCGCCGACCGCCTGTTCGCGAACGACCGGGTCGACACGGACGGCGTCGACACGACCGACCGGGCCAGGGAGAGCTCCCGTGCGACACTGCGCCGCCGCTGGCGGAGGCTGGCGAACGCCCCGGCAACGCTTCGGTCCGGAGAGCCCCGCAGCCGCCAGGGATTCCACACGAACCGCTGGCTCGAGACCTGGGAGCCCATCCGCTACGTAGAGCTCTGTCTGCCCGACCCGGTGGACGACCAGCTCCGGCTGGTGTTCGCCTCCTTCGACGACAAGCCGTTGTCGATCCTGCCCGACCTCGATGGGGAGCGGCCGGTGGTCGAGGTCGTTCTCGCCGCGCTGGAGGGGCACCCCATCGCGTCCCAGGAGCGAGATCGCCGTCTGCGCGCCTACTCCGAGTGCCTCCTCCAGCTCGACCTGCTCGATCTGCTCGACGTTCCCGACACGAGCCCGCCCCTCCCGGGATCGGACCACCCGCTGATCGGGCTCCTGACATCGTCGATCCTCCGAAGCCTCGACCGCCCCGCTCGGATCGTGGTCGAGGTCGGCTTCGTGGGCGACCGCTGCGCCGTGCGGGTGGCCCCTCGAGACCAGGCCCCCTGCTGGTTCCAGCTGTACGATGCCACCTGGCTGCCCCGCGCCCGGGGGCTTCCACGCACGGTCACCACCGGCCTCCAGTGGCCGAACCAGGACGACGGCTGGCACAACGACTTCGCGGATGCCTTCCTCGACCGGCTACGGCGACACGAGCGGGGCGCCAAGGGGCACGAGATGCGGTCCATGTGGTCCCGCATGCGCTCGCTGGGCGGCTTCGCCATGTCCATCGACCACGAGCCGGGCCGGCCCCCGGTGTTGGCGCCGCTGTGATCGTCTTCCTGCTGGCGTGCGGCGGGCCGGCGCCTCCCGCAGACGTGGCCGTCGAGGAGGTCGCGGCCGCCGAGGACCCCTGCCTCGGTCACCCCTGCCAGGTGCCACCGCCTGCGCCGGCCGACCCCAGCAAGGGGCTCGCTCCCTACGAGGTTCCTCTTCCCGACAACGTCGTGGCCATGCCCGTGCCCGACGGCAACCCCCTGACCCACGCCGGCGTCGCCCTGGGTCGCCACCTGTTCTACGACCCGCTCCTGTCCGGGAACGACCGACAGGCGTGCGCCTCCTGCCACGTGCAGGAGCGCTCCTTCACCGACCCGAGGCCCCAGAGCGTCGGATCCGAGGGGGCGCCCCTGCCGCGCAACTCGATGGCCCTGGTCAACCTGGCCTGGACGGCGCCCTACTTCTGGGACGGGCGGGTCCAGTCGCTGGAGGAGCTCGCCCTGCAGCCCATCGAGCGCCCGGACGAGATGAACCAGGACCTCGCCAGGCTGGTCGACGAGCTCACATCCCATCCCGCCTACCCTGCCCTCTTCGAGGCGGCCTTCCCCGGGGAACCCATCGGCCCCGACACCATCTCGAAGGCCCTGGCCCAGTTCCTGCGGACCCTGGTCAGCTTCAACAGCCCCGCCGACCTGGTCGGACGCCCGGACGCAGGACTCACCGAGCTGCAGATGGAGGGCATGAAGCTGGCCGCGGGCGGGCTGCCCCGCAACGGGCCGACGATCCCCGACCTCTGCGACGCCTGCCACGCCCATGCGGCGGGCCTGAAGGAGGCCCGGGGCATGGGCCTGTTCACCATCAGCGAGCCCCGCGGCAACGGGCTGCCCATCGGCGAGGATGCCGGTGTGTTCGAGCTGAGCGGCGTGGAGGCGGACCGGGGACGCTTCCTGGTCCCGACTATCCGCAACCTGAGCGTGACGGCTCCATACATGCACGACGGTCGGTTCGAGACCCTCGAGGACGTGGTCGGCCACTACGACGACTCCATCGTGTTCGGCCCTGGACTGGACCCTCCTCTCGCCCAGGACGGGACCCCCCTTCGGCTGGGAATGAGCGACCACGAGCGGAAGGCTGTGGCGGCGGTCCTGGGCGCGTTCACCGACCCCGTCTTCCTCGAGGCCCCCGCCTTCTCCGACCCGGGGCCGCCCCAGTGACCGACCCCTGCGCGCTGTTGGACCTCGCCTTCGGTCCGGACCCGCCCGCGCCGATCCGCCGGCTCCTCGGGACCGACCCGGTGTCTCGCTATGGCGCGGGGCCGATCCTCTCCGCCCTGGGCCGCCACCGCTTCTACGTCGCCGCCCGGCACGCCTCGGAGCGGTGGGACGAGGCCCTCCGCGAGCTGGCGCCCGGCGCCGTCGACTGGCTCCAGGACGCCCCAGCCGGCACCCGACGCGTGCTCGACACGGACGGTCGCAGCGCCGAGGTGCTCCTCGACGACCTGCACCTGGACGGCTCGAACATCATGTGTCGGGTGTGGACGCCCCGGGGAGAGGAGTCGTACCGTCGCGTCCAGGCCCCGCCCCCGAGCTTCCGGCGGCTCTCCGAGCTGGAGGGCTTCGGCATGCTGGCCCATCGCCAAGGGACGCTGGAGCACCTCCTGTGGATTCCGGAGGGCCGCACCCCCGAGCGCGCCGAGGCCGCCATCGCCCTCGCCCGGGCGCTGGACCTGCTCCCCGGCGCGTTCCCCGACGGCGCGTCCATCGACGGCATCGAGATCCGCTCCGACGGAGGCGTCTTCCTCACCCCTGTGTGGTGACCCGCTCCACCGAGAGCTCGGGGAAGGCCGCGGCCGCCTCGTCGACCAGCCGCTGCCAGGACGCGGGGACGTCGAGCAGGTGCACCGCGTGGACCCCCATGGCCGACGCCACCGCCAGCCGGTCCCACACCGTGCTGGCCGGCAGGCGCGGCATGCCGATCCACAGGCGGATGCGGCGCTGGGGGGACCGGTCTCCGTTGGCCTCGCCCAGGGCTCGCGCCGCCACCAGGGCGGTCCTGGACGACAGATCCGTCTCCCACGCGACGTCGGTGTAGGGGCCGTCGAGCAAGGTCGGAACAGCGTCCGGTACCAGATCGGTGTGCAGCCAGACGACCGGTGCCTCCGCAGCGCTGGCGGCCTCCAGGTGTTCCTCCGCCGAGCCACGGAAGCACACCTCGACGTCCGAGCCGGAGCCCTCCCACGGGGCACGCACGTCGTGGGGGGCCTGCAGACCCGCACCACCCCGCAGGTCCCAGTAGGCATGCCAGGCGCCGCCGCAGCGGGTGCGGTAGGCGCAGCGGACACAGGGGGCGCCGTGCCGCTTGTTGCCGAGGTTGTCGATGCCAGGGGTGGCCTTCCAGCCCCCGAGCTCGGCCTCCACGGCCTCCACGCTGGTCAGCAGCCCATCGCGCCAGCCCGCGCACAGCGGCAGGCCGCAGTAGGGGTTGATGACCTCGATGCCGTGCTGGGCGGCCAGGGCCCGTGCATCGTGGATGGAGGGGCCGAGCACGCCGTAGTCCGGCAGCAGCTCGGGACGCTCGGCCGCGCGCCCATGGGGCTGCACGGCGGACAGGGAGATCGAACGAACCCGCGGCAGCCGCTCGGCCACGAAGGCGACGTAGGCGGCGGCACGGTCCTGCGTGGACGCAGCGAACACCGGGTTGAGGGTGACCCGCACCCCGGCGTCGAGGAGGGCGTCGATCCCCCGGAGGCAGCGCTCGTGGGACCGCTTCACGAGGGTCAGGCCATCGTGGAGCTCGGCCACGTCGCTGAGGAGGCTCACGAAGGCGCTGGTCAGCCCCGCGCTGGCGAGCTCCCGAGCGTAGGGCTCGTCGATGAGGATGGCGTTGGTCTGCAGCTCGACGAAGGGGATGCCCTCGGCGCGAGCTCGGCGGATGGTGGCCAGCAGGCGGCGACGGAAGAGCGTGGGCTCCCCGCCGGAGAGCGTCAGGGTCTGGGCACCCGATGCGACGAAGCCATCGAGCTCGGCATCCGACGCCGCCTCGGAGGGGGTCGGGTCGGGGAGGTAGTCCTCCACCGGCACGTTGCAGAAGGTGCAGCGCTCGTTGCAGGCCATCGTGAGCCGCAGGAGGCCCTTGGTGCGATGACTGGCCTCGGCCGACATGCTCACTCCCTGGGCGTCGGCTTGGGCAGGTCGTCGGCGGTGAGTCGCACCTGAAGGGCCATCATCGCGGCAGAGCAGGTCGTCCGGTCGGCCTCCGCCATCTCCAGGGTCCAGCTCGGACCCTGCAGCGCACCGGGGCTCGGCTCGGTGCAGGCGGTGACCGCCAGCGTGGACTCCAGCTCGGCATCGCCGGGGCCGACCCACACCACACGGATGCCCTTCTTGCGGACGTGGATCTGCTCGAAGCGACAGTCGTCCGCCTTCAGCTGGCGGAGGGCCTGGAACAGCGCCTGGGCATCCTTCTCGGTGACCACCCAGGGGCAGGGCTCTGGCCCCTCCGGGGACGTCTTCGGACCAGGGGGCGTGCCGGTCTTCGGCTCGGCCGTAGGTGCCGGAGGGGCCTCCACGGCAGGGGGCTCGGTGGGGGCGCCGCTGCAGGCGAACAGGAGCAGTGTGGTCATCATCAGCACCTCGTCACCACGCCTTCCAGCGCGCTTCGCGCTCTTCCGGGGGGGGCTGCTCGGTCGTGGAGCGGCGGCCCTTGCGGGCCAGGATGCGCTCGACGAGCGCGGGGTCGGGCTCTCCGCCGAGCACCTCACGGATGACCGGCAGCGGGTCGTCGAAGACCGGCGAGAGCTCCCGCTCGTCGAAGGTCTTGGCCATGGAGAACATCCCCGCACAGATCGGGTCGAAGCGGCAACCATCGCAGGCGCGGCCCTTCCCATGGAGGAACTCCAACTGTCGAACGAAGCCCTTGTTGTCGAGGAACTGGATGCAGCGCTCCTCTTCCTTGATGATCTTGCGGGTCTCGGTCGAGTACGACGCGAAGCGCCGCATGTAGCAGAGGGGCACCCGCTCGGCGCGGAAGGTGCGGCCCGTGCTCACGAGGTACTCCATCGCCAGCTCCAGGCTGACCTGGAACTCCCGATGGGAGGCGATGCAGTCGGGGTTGAGCTCGGCCCGGTTGCCGTCCGGGTCCATGTTGTTCCAGACGAAGTGCCGCAGGTAGCCGAAGCGCTCGCAGAGCCACATCACGGTCTCGTGGAGGTGGTCGGCGTTGTAGGTGCAGATCACCGTGTTGATGTCGCAGGTGATGCCCATGTCGGGCACGTGCCCGAGGCACTCCACCAGCGTGCGCCATGCGTCCGGGTAGCGGGTGATGTAGTCGTGGATCTCCCGCCGGTAGCTGTGGAGGGAGACGTGGATGTGCTGCAGGCCGGCGTCGACGCACTCCTGGAAGAACACCGGATCGGCCAGGCGCTGGCCGTTGGTGATCATGCGGTTGTAGAGGCCGCGCGAGGTGGCGTACTCGAGGGCATCGAACAGCAGGGGCGACAGCGTGGGCTCGCCGCCGGTGAGGATGATCCCGTCGTACCCCATGTCGGCGAGGCCATCGATGAGCTCGCGCATGCCATCGAGGTCGAGCCCGACGCCGGACGGAGGGTTGCTGCAGAACCGACAGTCCTGCAGGCAGCCACGGGTGAGCTGGAGGTAGCCGAGGTTGGCCATCAGCCCTCCGGTGGCTGGAGCGGCGGAAGCCCCTGCTTTCGACGACGCCGGGCCTCCTGTTTCTCGGCGAGGATCGCCAGCGGGTCCCGCTTGGCCGTCGTCGGCAGGCTGTGACCCGGAAGGCTCGCGGCGACGGCCTCCGGCGGGCGCCCCTTGGACAGGCGTGGGGGCGGCGTGGGCCAGCGGCGCTCGAGCTGCTCCGAGGCATCGGCGGCCCAGGCTCCCTCCAGGGGCCGCGCGAGGCGGAGCCCCTGGTCGCGGACCATGTGGATGGGCAGACCTTCACACCGCTCGACGACGGGGCAATCGGCGCAGCGAACGGACTTGGCGCTGTAGCCCTGGTGGATGTGGTACTCGGCGAGCTTGCGGACCGAAAGGCGGCCCGTCTCCTCCTCGAAGAGCTTGGCCGGCAGGACCTTCGGCGACGCCACGAGCTCGGCGCCCGGCGCGGCGCAGGCGGGAAGTCCGCTGGTCCGGACCCGCAACCCGAGGGCCGCGAAGAAGGCAGCGGGGTCACGTACGTCGGCGGCGGCCGCGGCAGCGAGGTTGTCCCTCCCCGGCTGGTGCAGCTGAATGCGGTCGAGGGCCCTCTCCACCCGCTCCCGATGGGCGAGCATCCAGGCTGCCGTCTCCTGGTTGAGGTGCACCACCAGGTCGATCTCCTCGTCGAGCCAGGCCTCCAGGTGGGCAGCTGCCGTCGCCACGAGCGTCAGCGGCTCGTCGCCCGCCGGAACGGGCCCCGCTTCGTCGACCTGTGCGTAGAGGCCGAGGGGTCGACCATCCAGGCCGATGCGTGGGTCGGAGCGCCACGCCGCGAGCTCCTCGACGTCTGCCAGGTGGAGGCCGATGCGCTCGATGCCCGCGGGGGGCACCCGGGTGTCGTCGCCATCGCCGATCCACCAGACCCGCCATCCCGCCTCTCGCTGCCGCCGCACCACCCGGTCCATCGTGGTGCAGAAGGGCTCGATGAAGCAGTGCACGCACCGCTCGGGCTGGCGGCAGTCGAGGGGGACCCCCGTGTCGAGGTACCGACGCACCTGGAAGCGCCGTCCGTTTACCTCGTCGAGCATCTTGTGGGGGTCCTGGATGAGGTCCTCGAGACCCTCCAGGAACGACACCGGAAAGCGGTTCGTCCACACCACGAAGCCCGGGTGGTGGTTCAGCCGAAACACCTTGTGGAGCTTCGGCAGGTGTTCCCGCACGTCGTAGAACATCCGGTCGCGGTTGTCGTAGGCGTTGGCCTGGGGAATCACGTGGAGGAGGTCGAACTCGGTGACGCCGAGCTGGATGGCGAACTCGACGATCTCGTCGATGTTGGCGACGTTCATGCCGTTGATGACGATGTCGACGTTGCAGATCACCCGGGGGTCGCGGACGGCCCTGAGGATGCCCTTGCAGATGCGCTTGAACGCGCCCTTGGTCTGGGTCAGCTCGTCATGGAGGGCTGCCGTGTGGCCGTGGAGGCTGAAGGTGATCTCCCCGAGGCCCGCCGCGATGGACGCCTCGTAGAAGGCCTTCTCGGCATAGCGATAGCCGTTGGTCACCGTCTGGACGCGATCGTAGCCACGCTCCTTGGCGTAGCGGACCATGTCCAGGAACTTGGGGTGGAGACTCGCCTCGCCCCCCGAGAGGATGACCTTGTCGGCGCCGAGCTCATCGAGCCCTCGGTCCAGGTCGGCCTGGATCTCCTCCACGGACAGGAAGACGTTGCGCGGGGTGTCGGCATCGAGGCAGAACAGGCACCGGCTGTTGCAGGCGGTGACCAGGCGGACCCAGTGCTTTGCACGGTTGGCGATGCGCTCGCGCTCCAGTAGGTCCTCGAGTCGTGGACTGCTCATGTCGCCTCTAGCCTGGTGGGAGCGTGTCGGTCCGGGCCTTCGGCAGGGACGCTCCCGCCGTCTCGAGCCTGGCTTGCAGCGCCTGTATCTCGCGAAGAAGCCGTTGACCTGCGGGCGTCGGTCGGGCCCGCTCGGCCAGGATCTCCAGCCCGTTCCGATTGCCGGCCAGAACCTCGGCCCGGCGCTGCACGAAACGCTGCGGATCCGGCCACGGATGCTCGGCGAGTCGCTCGTGGAGGAGGGCCACGGGGACGAAGGCGTGGACCGCGAGCAGCACGCCGAGGAGAGGTCGGAGGTCGGGCCGAACCGGTGAGGGCGCCCAGTCCGACCAGCCGTTCTCGAGCACGGGATCGAGCCAGAGCAAGCGGTTGAGCTTGCCGTGCTGTCCCTCGTGGACGATGGCCTCCGCGAGGGTGAGCGGGTCCGGATGCAGGCTCATGTACACCTGCGACGGCGCTTCCCGGTACGAGGCCGACAGGTGCCGCTCCGCCCCGAAGCCCACGGGGACGATGCGGGCCACGCTGCGGGGAAGGTCGGCGTGCCACCCCGGGAGCGCCTTCTTCACCAGCGCCAGGGCCTCGTTCAACGCGGAGACCCACGCCTCCGGAGGGTGGCCACCGAGGTCCAGCGCGTTGCCGTCCTTGTCGGGATGGGCCTCGTCCATCGCCAGCGGGAACCCGTCCCGCAGGGCCAGCTGCGTTCCCCCGGCGAGCTGGAGGCCGTAGGGCGTCGCGGGAAGGTCCGGAAGCGCCACGAAGGCGCCGTTGTGACGGGCGGACACACCAGACGGGTCGACGAGGAGACCCTCCACGGGCGCGTCCAGCACCGACGTTCCGGTGATCAGGGCGTCGGAGGGCCGGTCCCAGATCACCGCCTCCGGCAGATGCCCCAGCTGCACCAGGAACGGAGGCACGGCCTGCTCCACCATCGCCTCCCATGGGCGCAGATCGGCCACGCCCACGAGGAGGGGGCCGAGCACGTCCGGGTGTCCGATCGCTGCCAGGACCTGGTCGGGGCTTCGCTGGAGTGCCCCCGACACGACGCTGGCGAGCTGGCGACAGGGGGTGGCCAGCGGCCCCTGCACCGGACGGGTGAGGAGCCCGCGCAGCGCCAGGAGGCGGACCTTGCGGTCCACCCGTGCCAACGTACGGCCGTGATCGGTCGGAAGCGTGAGACCCATGGAGGGGCGCGTTAATGCCTCGCCGATGCCGACGCCAAGCCCCGTCATGCTGCACTTGGGGGGTGCGACCCGGTCGTCGGCAGATGCTCCCTGGCATGGGGGGCGGTACGGCGGCCCATCCCTCGACGTCGACCTCCAAGCGGTCCATCCCGGCTGCGACGTGGTCGTGGTCGGCGGCGAGCCCACGCTGAGGGCCGACCTCCCCGCCATCTTGTCGAGCATCCGCAGCCGGGGTCCGCGGTCGGTGATCCTCGCCACGGACGGGCTCGCCCTGGCCGACCCCAGCGTCATTGCGACCGTGAGAGAGGCGGGCGTCGATGGGGTGCGGATCCCCCTCCTCGCCCCCCAGGCCGAGGCCCACGACTGGGCCGTGGGCCGGCGGGGAAGCGCCAAGCGGGCCTGGAGGGCGGTGCGAGCCTGCGCCGCGGCGGGCCTCCGGACCGAGGTCGACGCGGTGGTCACGAGGCCCTCGGCCCACCAGCTGCCCGATCTCACCGAGCTGGCCATCCGGATCGGCGCACAGACGATCCGCATGCGGGCCGTGGTCGCCGCCGACTGCGGCACCGGATGGTTCGTGGCCATGGCCGGCCGCATCGGCCTGGTGGAACCCTTCCTGTTGCGCGCCATGGCCATCGCCCAGCGGGCAGGGGTGCCCACATCCCTCCAGGACTGGCCCCGCTGCGCCTTCCGTGCGCTGGCCTCTGTCCCCATCGACGCCCCGTCCGGTCCCAGCCCGTCGCGCTGCGAGGACTGCACCTGCGCCGGCATGCCCGCGGACTACCTGGCGGCGTTCGGCTGGCAGGAAGTCCACGGCGGCCCCCCTGGGTCGGTCCCACCCCTGGGCGCCCCCCTTCACCCGGGTCCCCGGGGGGGACGAGTGCCTGCCACCCGCCTCGCGCACCTCCACGCCCCCCGCACCGTCGCCGATCCCCCCGGTGTCCTCCAGGTGGACATCGCCGCCGACACCGATCGACGCGACATCCGGACCCGGTTGGTGCGCTGCGGCCAGGAGCTCCCCAAGGTCCTGCGTCTCGGCCCCGAGTGGGCGGCTCACCCCGCCGGGGGCCCCTTGATCGTCGACGCGATGCGCCTCGGCCTCCCCGTCGTGGAGGTGGTCGTCGACCCGGAGCACGCGGACGTCGTGCGCAAGCTGGTCCGGCGCAAGCCCATTCCGCCGACCCGCCTCGTCCTGTGGCTCCGGGGCCCGAGCTGGGACGTCGAGCTCATCCGCCAGGCGTCGGAGCGAGGGATCGACACGCGGACGCTGACCCGCGCCGATCTCCCCGCGCCTCCTCCGACCCATCGCTGGGAGGACGCTGCGGGGCTCGTGGCCGTGGCCCACCGTGCGCCAGCGCCCCGATGAGACCGCGCGGCAACCGGCCGCGGTCCACCCGAACGGCCCCTTGCCAACCAGGCGCTCGAAAGCAGACTGGACAACATCACATCCGTGGTCTAGAACGTAGCGTCCCCAGAGGTATCATGCGCCCTACCCCCGTCTTGATCGCGGCACTTGCCCTTCTGGCCTGCAACGGCAACAAAGACACCGTCGACACCGCTACGGTCACCGTCATCGACACGGATGCCGATACCGACGCCGACGCGGACACGGACGCAGACGCCGACGCGGATGCGGACTCCGACGCCGATGCCGATGCCGATGCCGATGCCGACGCCGACACCGATGCCGACGCCGACACGGATGCCGACACGGACACCGACACGGACACGGACACCGACACGGACTCCGACACGTACCCCCCCGACACCGGTCTTCGGAACACCGGGGAGACCGGGGGCACCGCCCACACCGGCACCATGGTGGGCGAGTCCGGCGACACGTCGCAGACCGGCAACACCGGAGCGACGGGCGGCACCGGAGAGACGGGCGACACGGGGATCATCGTCCCGACGGACAACGACGGCGACGGGTACCCGGCGGGCGTCGACTGCGACGACGACGACGACACGGTGAACCCCGGCGCGGTCGAGGTCTGCGACGGCATCGACAACGACTGCGACAACCTGATCGACGACGGCGACCCCACCGTCGACCCGTCCACGCAGACGACCTGGTACGCGGACCGCGACGCCGACGACTACGGCGATCCCGACGCGTCGATCCTGGCCTGCGATCAGCCGCCGGACACCGCGCCGGTCCCTGGCGACTGCGACGACGACAGCCCGGCGGTGAACCCAGATGCGGTCGAGGTGTGCAACGGCATCGACGACGACTGCGACACGGCGATCGACGACGACGATCCCACCGTCGACCCGGCGTCCCAGACGATCTGGTACGGCGACAGCGACAACGACGGGTTCGGAGACCCCAGCGACACGATCGGATCCTGCGACCAGCCCAGTGGCTACGTCGCCGACGACACCGACTGCGACGACGCCGACCCCGACAACTTCCCTGGCAACACCGAAGTCTGCGACGGCAGCGACAACGACTGCGACACCCTCGTCGACGATGCCGACGGCGACGTCGACTCCACCAGCCAGGGCACCTGGTACGCCGATGCCGACGGCGACACCTTCGGCGACGCGGCCGACAGCCAGATGAGCTGTGCGCAGCCCGGCGGCTACGTCGCCGACGACACCGACTGCGACGACGCCGACGGCAACAACTTCCCCGGCAACGCCGAGGTCTGCGACGGCAGCGACAACAACTGCGACACCCTCGTCGATGATGCCGATCCCTCTGTCGACCCGGCCAGCCAGGCCACCTGGTACGCCGACACCGACGGCGACACCTTCGGCGATGCCGCCGACAGCCAGATGAGCTGCGCGCAGCCCGGCGGCTACGTCGCCGACGACACCGACTGCGACGACGCCGACGGCAACAACTTCCCCGGCAACGCCGAGGTCTGCGACGGCAGCGACAACAACTGCGACACCCTCGTCGACGACGCTGATCCCTCTGTCGACCCGGCCAGCCAGGCCACCTGGTACGCCGACACCGACGGCGACACCTTCGGCGACGCGGCCGACAGCCAGCTGAGCTGTGTGCAGCCCGGCGGCTACGTCG
>Ga0213839_1000260_pt1 | contig 90835 bp, 76 predicted proteins | sample SWPATP21_FD_160075 | JGI IMG/M metagenome (GOLD analysis project Ga0213839, IMG submission 160075) | Coastal seawater microbial communities from Marineland, Florida, United States - SWPA TP2 #1 | ecosystem: Environmental > Aquatic > Marine > Coastal | place: USA: Florida | collected 2016-08-14
GCGGACCTCGTCCGGGTCGCCGGCGCGGGACACCACTCCGGTCCCGGCGGCGCGGGTCATGAACAGCTGGGTGCTGATCTCGACCGCGCAGAGCACGACGAAGAACACGAAGCCGAAGCGCCAGCCGTCGCCGGCGCCGCCGTCCATCGTCGCGGTGGGCCAGACCATGCCGAGGCCGGCCATCGCCCAGTCCGCGAGCGGCAGGGCCAGGCAGACCGGCGCCGCGAGCAGGAGGAGCGCAGGCCACGTCTGCTCCTTGCGCAGGGTGGCGGCGAGGAGGAGGAAGCCGAGGATCGAGCCCACGAAGAGGCCGACCTGGACGGGCAGCGGCATCAGCACGCGCGGATGGTACCGATCGACCCCGCACGGGGCGAGCGCTGTGTGGCTCAGCCCCCCGCGACGAGCTGCCGCGCCCGACGCTCGGCGGCGCCGGCCTGGGCGGCGTACTCCTCACCGAGCGAGCCGAAGAGGCGCTGGGCCTCCTGGAGCGAGTTGAGGGCTTCGTCCTTGCGCTCGAGGTGCTGCAGCGCCTCGGCCCGGAGCACGTGAGCCTGGGCGAGACGCGCGTTGAGGCGCTTGCGCTGAGCCTGGGTGAGCGCCGTGTTCGCTGAGGAGAACGCCGCCTTCCAGTCCTCCTGGCGCGCGGCGACCTGCCCGCGCCGCAGCGCGACGTCCACGATCCGCCCCACGTTCCCGGCCTGCGTCCAGAGCCCCAGCTCCCGGTCGAGGGCCTCCGAGGCGCCGCTCCAGTCCTCACCCCGCCAGGCCAGCTCGCCCAGGAGCGCCTCCGCCTCCGCTTCGAGGTCGGGGCGGCCGGCACCGCGCGCGAGCTGGATCGCTGCCTCGGCCGCCTCTCGCCCACCGCTCAGGGCCTCGCCCCGCTCCGCGCCGCGGACGGGGATCGCCTCGAGGTAGAACCGGGCGAGCCCGAGGCGCGCCGTGGCCTCCCGGTCGGCGAGGCAGTGGGCATGGGCGCGCTTGCTCGCGAGAGCCAGCGCCTGCCGCGCCTTCTCGCGATCGCCCGCGTCCCGGAAGATCTGGCCCATCGCGATGCGCACGTCGAGGGCGCCGGGCCGTGGGTCGTCCGGGTCCGGCGTCCGCTTCATGGCGTGCTTGAGCTCCTGGAGCGCACGGGGCGGCTGGCCGGCTCCGGCGATCGCCACCGCGCGGGCCGCGAACGCCCGGGCCGCCGCGAGCTGATCCCCGATGGCCCCGAAGGACTTCGCGGCGTCCGCCGCCGCTGCTGCCGCCTCGCGGTATCGCCCGTGGGCCTCGTGGAGCGACGCGAGGGCGAGGAACGCGTCCCCCGCCACGTCCAGGGTGTCCGCGTCCCGAGCCAGGGACGATGCGCTGTCGAGGTGTTCCCCGGCGACCTTGTCGTCGCCCTCGGTCAGCGCGATGCGCCCCGCCTCCAGGTGGAGCTCGGCCTCCACGCGAGGGTCGTCGACTCCCGCGAGCAGGGCCTCCCGCGCGAGGCGCGTGGCGGTCCGCGTGTCGGCCAGCTGAGCCGCGACTCGGGCGCGCAGCAGCGCCAGCTCTGGAGGGAGGGCGCCCCGCAGCCAGGACGCCGCCCGATCCAGCCACCGTTGGGCTCCGAGCAGGTCCCCCCGCGCCAGCAGCGCCCGCCCCGCGTCCGCGGCCTCGTCCGCCGCCCAGGAGACCTCCCCGGCGAGGGCCAGCGCAGCGCGTACCGCGGGCGTCTCGTCGCCGGCGCCGATGTCGCCGACCGCCTCGCCGAGGGCGCGGGCGTCGGCTCGCGTCAGCGGACCCGGGGAGGGAGCACCGTGCCCGTCCACGACGATCCAGCCGTCCTCGATCCGGGCGCGCTCGGTGTGGAGAAGGCCCTCGAGGTCCTGGAAGCTCGCCCGGGGCGCCTGACCCCGGTGCTCGGCGAGGGCGCGGCTGGCGAGGATCTCCTCGGGCAACGGGCACCCCGCAGCCTGCAGCATCGCGAGGAGCTCGGCGGCCGTTCCGCGGCCTGGCGGGCGCGGCGTGTCGTCGTCCGACGCGGGTGCGCTCACGCGCGCGACCCGCGGTCCATCGAAGCGCACGTCGGAGGCGGCGCGGTCGATGGGGGCGAGGATCCGCGCGAGGGGCGAGCCGTCGTCCAGCGCTCCCTCGATCACCCAGGCCGTGCCGGCTCCGCGGCCGCTGGCGAGGGCGGAACGAAGGGCCGCGAGCGAGGTGGCGTCTGCGCTGTCGGGGTGACGCAGCACCACCAGGCGCGGGCTCAGGTCACCCGCGGCGACCAGGAGGCGGGCCAGGGCTTCCACGCGGCGGTCGGTGGAGATCGTCTCGCCCTCGGTGGGCCCCGGGGCGTCGAGGTCGTCCAGCGAGTCGTCGATGTCGAGCTCGGCAGGTGGCGCCAGGTCGGGCTCGCCGCTCCACGCGTCCACGAGATCGGCCCAGGTCCGATCCCCCGCGTCGCCCAGGGCGTCCAGCGCAAAGGAGGCGTCCGGCGTGCCCGTTATCCCCCCCAGCTCGTCCCGGAGCGCGGCCCGCACGACTCCGTCGGCGAACAGCCCGTGGACCCGGGCGTCGACGACCACTGCGTCGAGCCCCGTGGCCTCCGCGATCGCGGCCACGTCCCCCTCCGACAGCGTCCCGTCGACGAAGAGGAGCATCCCGCGATCCTTTGCCGCGGCGAAGGCGTTCGTTGCTGGTTCGAGCCATTGGGGTGTGCCGGTCATGCGTCCTCCCACGCGGTGATGCCGCGCGCGCATTGTCGCCCGTGCGTGCCCAGGTTGAAAACGCGGGGGGTGTTCGGCACCATGTGGCGTCCGTAGATACCCGGGGACGATCCCCCGACGGTGTCGAGAGACTCTCTACGACCGGGGTTTCGTGAACATGCTCCTCTCCCGCAGTACCTGGGCGGCCTCGACCGCGCTGGCTTCCCTCCTCCTCCTCAACGCTTGCCCGGCCTCCGAGTCGGAGCAGCCCGCCGAGACCCCGGCGGAGCAGCCCGCCGAGACCCCGGCAGAGCAGCCCGCCGAGCAGCCGGCGGCCGACGCGACGACGAAGATCGACTTCGCTGCGGCCTCCAGCCGCGGCAAGACGGCGATGTTCGTCCCCGCTCCGTCCGAGTTCCAGATCGCGCTGGCCGCGGCGGAGGTGGACGCGAAGCTCGGGGGCCGCCTCGGCAACCCCGGCACCATCGACGGCAAGAGCAAGCCGGTGGTGGCGCTCGAGACCGGGCGCCGTGTCGCCAACGTCCTCCTCGCCGTGAACGACGGCGCCAAGGACGACGTGGTGGGTCGCATGAACTCGGCGCGGGACGGCCTCAAGGCCCTCGGCGCTGGCGAGGACGTCCTCGGTGAGGTGAACAAGCTCATCGCCGACTACGAGGCGGGCACCGTCGGCAACGACGAGCTCCCCCCCGCGATGGACATCCTCAACCAGAAGATCCAGAGCTCCCTGCGCGCCGGCGCGGGCGAGGAGGTCGCCACCCTCGTGCAGGCTGGCGGCTGGGTCCAGGGCGTCCACCTCCTGTCCTCGGTGCTCGCCGAGGGCGAGGCGAACGCGGACCAGGCGGCGCTCGTGCACCAGCCGTCGGTGCTGACCTACTTCAGCGACTTCATCAAGAACTCGTCGGCGGCGAAGGCCGGGGACGAGGACGTGGTCATCGTGATCGGCGAGCTCGACGGCATGGCCGAGATCGCGAAGAAGGATGCGCTGACCAAGGAAGACCTCGCCGCGGTCGCCGAGCGCACCGGCAACATCATCGCCCGCTTCTAGGAGGGACCCCTCATGCGCAACACGCTCCTCGCTGTTCTCTCCGCCCTCACCTTCGCCGTCGCCGGCCTCGCGGCCCCTGCGCCCGCCCAGGCCGACAGCGCCAAGGCCGAGGCGTGCCTCGACGACCTCATCTCCGCCGCCGTCATCGGCAACGGCAACCGGCTCCGCGGCAAGGACGCGGACGCGGCCGCCGACAAGGAGGAGGTCGTCTACCGGGTCACGCTCTACAAGGGGATGACCTACCTGCTCCTCGGCTGCGCCGACGGCGAAGGGGTCGACCTCGACCTCGCCCTCTTCGACGACGAGGGTGAGCTGGTCGACCGCGACGCATCGCCCGACGCCCAGCCCTTCGTGTCCGTGGAGCCGCCGCGCACCGGCGAGTACCTCCTGCGGGTGATGGTCCAGAAGGCGTCGGCCAAGACCGACTTCGCGGTGGCGGTCGCCTACAAGGACTGAGCCTCGACGGGACGGAGGCCTCCCGTGTCCGACGACGACGGCGTCTCAGACTGGGAAGAGCCCGATCCGAAGCCCCAGGCGGCGGACTGGAACGAGCCTGCGCCCGAGCTGCGCACGGTGCTTCCGGTCCTCGACGACGAGTTCGGCAACTCCGTCCCCGGTGAAGGTGCGCCTGCACCACGGGTGACGACCCCCCGCCACGCCCTGCCCCCCGACGACACCGCGGAGGTCCCCGACGAGGACCTCCCGGGGAGTGACGTCGCCGGGGCCACTGCCGCGCTGCCGATCCCCCCCGAACACTCGGGCGCGTTCAGCATCTCGTCGTCCCAGAGCCTGGCGTCCCAGTCCCTGGCGGACGCGGACCGAACCACCGAGATGCAGCTCGCCACCGGCATGTGGCAGGTGATGGGCTCCGGGCTCGACGCGGACATCATGGTCGCGTCGGGCAGCCTCGCCCCGCGCGGGGTCCGTCTCCGTCGTGTGGGCCCGCTGGTCGAGATCCAGAAGCTGAGTGACAGCACGCGGATCGTCGTCGACGGCGAGGCGAAGGACGGCACGCTCGTCGTGGATCTCCGGCGGGCCAAGGTGGCCATCGACGGCGTGACGCTCACGGACGAGATGATCCCCGTCGACGTCCTCGGCGCCGACGACCTGCCCGAGTTCTTCGCACCCATCACCATCGGCCGCGCCCCCGACTGCGACTTCGTGCTCGAAGACCCCGTGGTCTCCGCGCGCCACGTCCGCCTCGTCCGCGAGCCCACCGGGCTGATGCTCGAGGATCTGGACAGCGCGAACGGCACCTACGTCGACGACCAGCGCATCAAGCGCGCTTCGATCGACTGGCGCACCCCCTTCGAGGTGGGGGCGATCCGCTTGACGGCCCTCGAGGTCGTCCAGTCGGTCCGCGGCCAACGGGCGAGCAACGAGACCTCCATCCTCGGTGCCATGGGCAAGGCGCTCCTGCCGTCCGTCGCCGACCTGAAGGCCGGCGCGACCGTCCTCGGCCGGGCCAACCTCAGCGACGACACCACCCGCAATCTGGCCCCGATCTCGTCGGGTGCGCCGGCGGCCGTGGGCCGCACCACGGTCGCGGAGCTCCTCGCTCCGGGCGACGTGGCCATCGTCGGTCGGGACGCCACCGCCGACATCGTCATCGACACGCCGAACGTCTCCCGGCAGCACGCGCGCATCGAGGCGACGGTCGAGGGTTGGTACGTCACCGACCTCGGCTCCACGAACGGGACGTGGCTCAACGGGGACCGGGTCCAGGGCCGGATGCTGGTCAAGGTCGGGGACGACGTGCGCGTCGGTCCGCACCGCCTCACGCTGGACAAGGACGGCCGGGTCGAGTCCAACCAGCGGACTGGCGGGGTGGCTGGGGTCCGCCTGGACGCTCACCGGCTCGTGCGCGAGGTGGGCGCGAAGAACCTCCGGGTCGTCGACGAGGTCTCGTTCTCGATCCTCCCGGGTGAGATGGTCGCGATCATGGGGCCGTCCGGCGCCGGCAAGACCTCGGTGCTGACGACGCTCGCCGGCTACACCCCGCCCACGTCCGGCCACGTCCTCGTGGACGGCCTCTCGCTCTATCGCCACTACGACGTCTTCCGCAGCGCCGTCGGCTACGTGCCCCAGGACGATGTGATGCACCGGGCGCTCACGGTCGAGGAGGTCCTGGCCTTCCACGCGAAGATCAACTTCCCCGACGCCCTGACCGACGACGAGATCTCCGCCCGCATCGACCGGGTCCTGCGCCAGCTCGATCTGGAGCGGGTGCGGACCTCGATCGTCGGCGACGAGCTGCGCCGGGGCCTGTCCGGCGGGCAGCGCAAGCGCCTCAACGTGGCGATCGAGCTCCTCGGCCAGCCGTCGCTGCTGCTGCTCGACGAGCCCACCTCCGGCCTCGATGCCCGCTCGGCGATGCAGCTCATCCGTCAGTGTCGCGGCCTCGCGTCGGCCGGCCGCACGGTGGTGATGACCATCCACCAGCCGCGCCCCGAGGCCTTCGACCTCTTCGACAAGATCCTGCTGCTGACCACGGGCGGCAAGGTGGCGTACTTCGGGCCCGTCACCGGGGTGAAGCGCTACTTCTCGGACCGGTCCGAGGTGCCACCGGAGAGCGCCCGGAACCCGGCCGACTACGTCCTCGACGTCCTCGATCCCCTCGACCCCGGGCTGAGCCGTGAGCCCAACGAGTGGAAGAAGGACTACCGGGGCAGCCCCCAGCACACCCGCTTCGTCGCCTCGCGCCTCCGCAAGGACCAGCTCAAGAAGGCACGCAAGGGCTCCCGCATCGCGAAGGCGGCGGCGGCGAACCCGTTCGCCCAGGCGTGGAACCTCACGCGGCGGTACGCCCAGCTCAAGTGGCGCGACCGCAACGCGCTCATGGTCCAGATGGCCCAGGCGCCCGTGATCGCGGCGCTGGCCTGCCTGCTGTTCCACGCCGGGCGCTTCGACCCGCGGTTCCTCAAGGACGACATCACCCCGACGCTGTTCGTGATCGTGGCGGCGGCGGTGTGGTTCGGGTGCAGCAACGTCGCGCGCGAGATCGTGGGCGAGCGGGCGATCTACCGCCGCGAGCGCATGGGCTCCCTGCGACCAGGCCCGTACCTGCTGAGCAAGCTCATCCTCCAGGGCGGGCTCATCGCCATCCAGATCCTGCTGCTGGTCGGCATCCTCATCCCCGTCGTGCCGCTCCAGGGCTCCGTGGTAGGCCTGCTGGGGGTCTCGCTGCTCGCGGGGTGGTCGTCCATGGCGATGGGGCTCCTGATCTCCACCATCGCGCGGACCGAGCTCCAGGCCATCCAGCTGGTCCCCCTGGTGATCCTCCCGCAGATCATGCTCAGCGGGATCCTGCTGCCCGTCACCGGGGACAAGGCGTCGACCGCCGCCGTCTGGCTGAGCAAGCCGGTGCTGCTGCGCTGGGCGTACGGGGGGATCCTGCAGGTGGAGTACGTCCCCGGCTCCGACCGCGGCGACCGCACGCGGGACGCCATCGTCACGTTCTGGAAGCGGGTGGGCTTCGAAGACGACGTCTTGATGACCGACGTCGCCGTGATGGCGGGGCTGGGCGTCGCCTGCGCGATCGCCAGCTGGGTCATCCTGCTCCGCCGCGACCGCCGATGACCGCAGCCCGCGCGACCCACCCCGGGCGCGGCTCCCGGGACGCCCGATGATCGTCCTCGTGCTCGTGGTGGACTCGCTCCGCGCCGACGCCCCCGGGTTTGGCGGGGGAGAGGCCCTCACGCCCACGATGGACGCGCTCGCCGCGGGCGGGACCCTCTACGAGCAGGCCATCGCCAGCGCCGGGTGGACCGTCCCGTCCCTGAACGCCATTGCCGCCGGGACCTTCCCCCACCGCATCGGCGTCGCCCGCTGGCGCCACCCGTATCCGCGGCGCCGCCCGACCCTGTTCAGCGCCTTCGCCCAGGCGGGGTTCGAGGTCTTCTCGTTCTTCCACAACCAGCGCTGGGCGTTCGCCGGCTCCCAGCAGCGGGGGACCGTGGGGGACAGCCGGGACCGCGACGCGATCCTCGCCGCCCTCAGGGCCCCCCGCGGGAGCGATCGCCTCGTCTTCGTGCACCACTGGTACACGCACCTGCCCTACCTGAACGAGTCCATGACGCGGACGAAGTGGAAGGGGGCCTGCGACGCGATCCTCGCCGAGCTCGCGGACGATCCGGGGCGGCGGCCGTACTGGCGCCGGAAGTACCTGGACACCGTGGAGTACCTCGACGAGCAGCTGCTGCCGGCCTACCTCGAGGCGGCGCGGAGCGGCGGCGACGACGTCCTCGTCTGCCTCACCGCGGACCACGGGGAGAACTGGGGGGAGTCCCTGCCGGCCGGCGAGACCGTGAACCACATCTACGACCTCCACGGCCGCTGGCTCACGGACGACACGACCCACGTGCCGCTGGTGTTCTTCGGCGGACGGCGTGGAGCCGAGGTCGCCGCTGGGCAGCGGCTCGGCGGCTTCGCACGGGGCGTCGACGTGGCGCCCACGGTGTGTGCCCTGGCGGGCGTCCCCTGGCCGGGGGAGCTCGTGGACATCGAGGCGGAGACGCTGATCGACCGGGGCATCGCGACGGTCGCGGACCTGTCCCTCGATGGGGTCTCCCTGGAGGCGTCCCTCCGCGCGGGGGAGCCTGCCCCGACGACGCAGGCGCTCACGGTCACGTCCAACAACGCCATCGTCCCCGCGAAGTACCCGCGGGCCGGTCAGAAGCTGTGGCGGCGCTACTCGATCCGCACCGCGGAGGCGCGCTATGTGTGGGACGGCGTGGACCGGACGCGTCACGTGCAGGGGCCGGACGGGGCGCTGCACCGGGCGTCGCGCTGGGGCGGGGTGCTCCGGGACCGGATCACGGGGGCGGGAGGCCTCTACCGGGAGATGGCGCGGGAGCGGACCGAGGCGGTGGACGCCGGCAAGATGCTCGACAAGGCGCTGTTCCCCGGGGCGGGGGACGACGACGCGAGCCTGGATGACGCCGCGGCCCCGGACCTCGCCGAGAGCATGCGGATGCTGGGGTACACGGACGACTGAGCCGCGTCGCCGACGGGCTCACTCAGGGATCGCCTAGGCGATCACCTCCTGGCGGCACAGCAGGAAGTACTGGTGCTGGGGCTCGCCGCCGCGGACGACGCGGCCCACCGTGACGTGGTCGGAGACCTTCCACATGACGTCCACCATGTGGGCGTACACGAAGAACGAGATCCCGAAGGTGTTCGACTGGAGCTTCGGCGCGTCCGGCAGCTGGACGGGCGGGATGCGGTAGTAGTCGCAGACGAACGTCTTGAGCTCCGTGTCCTTGCGCAGCACGAAGTGGCCGGGCCCCACGAGGCCCATGGCGGGGGAGTGGTTGTAGGCCCACGCCTCCTTCGCGTCCTTGCGCGGACGGGCGAAGCGCTTCTCGAAGTCGTTGAAGAGCGGGAGCGAGTTGCGACCGAAGTGGCGGATGAACGTGCCGTCCGGCACCTCCGTCGGGACGAAGTCCGTCAGGGCGACCTTCTTGCCCTCCACCGCGTTCCACAGCGCGCCCTGGAGGCGGCCGGGGATGGTGCGGATCTCGTCGATGCGCCCCTGGGTGTCCAGCGAGTCGAGGTACGCCGCGACCGCGTCGGTGTCGATCGGCTTGTGAGCGAGCAGGTGGAACAGGCTCATCGCGTCTCCGGGAGTGGGCAGGCGTCGCACGAGGCGACCACGTCCTGCGGCAGCGGGCCTATAGCACAGCAGGCGGCCGCGACCACGCTCCAGAGGGCGGTGGATCCGCCGCTGTCTACGTGATCAGCCGGCGTCCGCGTGCTCAGCGAGGACGGCGCGGATCTTCCCCGAGACCTTCTTGTCGAAGACGGTGCGGGACTTCCCCTTGAGCTTGCGCAGGAACAGGGTGCGCCGGACGTCGTCCGTGTCGGCGAGGTGGGCGGCCACGGCGTCCACGACGAGTCCGAGGTGGGCCGCCTTGCGCACGTTCAGCGCCTTCTCCAGCAGGTCCGAGTCGTCCGACGGGAACGCGCCCTTTGCGTCGACCCAGGCGGCGACGGCGTCCCCGAGGGCCGCTCGATCCGCGTCCAGGATCGCCTGACGCAGCGCCTTGGCTTCCTTGTCCTCGAACAGATCACTGAGCTGCGAGGCGAGCATCTTCTGGGCCTGGGCGTCCTGGTAGCGGTCCTTCGGGCGCTTGTCCCGCGGGGCCGCCGACTGGTCCGAGTGGGACGAGCGATCCTTGCGCCGGTCCTTCTCCCGCCAGGAGAGCGATTCCCGGTCGGAGTCGTCCCGACGGCCGTGGCGCTGCTCGTCCCGGCGCTTGTCGAAGAGGGCTTCCAGATCCTTGAACTTGCCAGCCATTCCGGGAGCCTACCGTACCGATCAGGCCCTCTCTGGGGTATCCTGTCGGACCCCGAACGACCCGCACCCGGAACGAGGTACCCATGTCAGACGGCCTTTCGCTGGAGCAGAAGATCCAGCTCGCGATCAAGGCCAGCGGGCTCCCTCCCGAGGACCTCGAGCAGTTCTGCGACGAGCACGACCTCGATCTGGAGCTCTTCACCGGCTGGACGACCGCCTACGAGACTGGTGGCGAGATGGGCGTCTACGCGATGCTCGACCAGTGGAAGCCGGGTCGGGAGAAGGTCAAGGCCTGGAAGGAGACGCTGAAGACGGAGCTGAAGGCCTTTCGGCCGCGGCGGCTCCGCATGCGCTCCGACGCGAACTGGCTCACCGTCGAAGAGGTGAAGCCGTTGACGACGGCGTCCATCGTGCACACGCCGGTGTTCCAGCTGCGCGCGGTGCGTGAGAACGGCGAGGGCTCGGCAGAGCGTTGGTTCCTCTACTGGCGTCGCGCCGGCGGGAGCTGGTGGCCGTACGCGGGCAAGCCATCGTTCGACACCATCCACGAGGCCGTGACCGAGGTCGTGACCGACCCGTACAGCTGCTTCCGTCTCCACCCCCTCCGGTAGAGCACCGACCAGGCCACGCTCGGGCGCCTCGCGCCGCGGAGGCGCTCAGGCGTAGTCGTCGAAGCGGCGCACCACCTGGAGCACCGCGCCGAGCACGCTGAAGCCCAGGGGAGGGCGGCGTCCGCGGCGCCGATCGATGCGGGGGGTCGCGGGGGCCAGGGCCATGCGGCCGCGGGGTCCGTCCAGCACCCGCTTCACCGTGGCGATGCCGTTGAGGAACTCGAGGAGCACGGGCCCCTCTCCCTCCACCGCGCCGGGACGGATCACGAGCAGGTCCCCCTTGAGGATCCCCTCGGGCCCCAGGGCGTCGCCCTGCACCCGCACCAGGAAGTCCCCCGACGTCCACTCGCCGCCGATCTGGATCCGCTCGAAGGGCGGCAGGAGGCGCGACAGATCCCCGCCCGGCCGCAGCTCGGCCCGCACCGGCAGGTTCGCCCCCGCGCCCTCCAGCCCCAGGCGCTCGTCGTCCACGAGGAGCTCGAGCCCGTGCGACGACCCGTCCCGTCGGATGTACCCGCGTCGCTCGAGCGCCCGCAGATGCTGCTGCACCGTCGAGGCGGACCGCCCCAGTGCGCCCGCCAGCTCGCGGACACTGGGCATGCGGCCGTGGTCCAGGACCCAGGCCCGCACCGCGCGCAGCACCTCGAGCTGCCGATTCGTGACCCGCAGCGGGCCCGAGGAGTCGGGGGGCTGGCTCATGGGAGCGCGACGACTACTGGAGCAGGTCCCAGCACCAGGCGCCGACCACCGCGAGGGCCTCGTCGAAGTCCTCCAGGATCAGCGCGCCCGACTGGGGGCCGTCGACGAAGAGGATGCTCCGCTCGTCCTGGGCCTGGTCGTACAGGGCCTGGGTGTCGTCCGCGGTGCCGGCCCCCGAGCCGTCGATGAAGGCGACGTTCGTGATCGGGTCGAGGCCATCGTCGTCGTCGTCGTCGCCGGCTGCGCTGTCGTCGTCGTCGCCGGCCGCGCTGTCGTCGTCGTCGCCGTCGGCACCCCGATACGCGATCCCACCCCGCAGGGCCTCGACCTCATCCACCGCGGGGCTGATGGCGATGCCGCAGTCGATCTGGTTCTTCTGGATCCCCGCCACGGCGAGCGAGCCGCCGACGCCGAGGCCGATCACCCCGATGCGCTCCCGGTCGATGGGGTCGGCCTGGTCCGAGCGCTCCTGGAGGAAGTCGAGCCAGGTCAGCAGATCGATCGTGTAGCCGTTCGGGTCCGTGCGCAGGTCGTCGGGCGAGCCGGCCACGTCGCTGTCGCCGTGCGACCGCAGATCGATGGCGAGCAGGTTGAAGCCCTGGTTCTCCAGGAGGCTCCAGGCGGGCTCGAAGTCGTCGCGGTCATGGCCCGGGCCGTCCTCGTGGATGAGGAGGACCGTGGGCAGCTGCACCGCGGAGCTCTGCCGGCGGTAGGTCGCGTGCAGCACGATGTCGTCCGACGTGGACCGGGTGACGGTGGTCCCGCTGACCCCCGAGTCGCCGCAGGACGACGCGAAGGGGACGGCGAGGAGCAGGGAGGCGAGGGCGAGCAGTCGACGCATGGGAGTCTCCGGGCGGCCGCTGAGACCGCAGGGCGAGTGTAGATCGGGCCGAAGCGGGCGAGTCAGTGCGCCCCGCGCAATCAGCCGAGTCCGGCGGCGCTCCGGGCGGCCTCCTGGACCCCCCGGGCGAGGACGGACCGGAGGCGGCCGTCCTCGAGCGCGAGGAGGGCGGAGATGGTGCAGCCGGCCGGGGTCGTGACGTCGTCCTTCAGCGCCGCGGGGTGCCGCCCGGTCTCCAGGACCATGCGCGCCGCGCCCTTGACGGTCTGGGCCGCGAGCTCGGTCGCGACCGTGCGGGGGAGCCCCATCATCACGCCACCTTCGGCGAGCGCCTCGATGATGACGTAGACGAACGCGGGCCCCGAGCCCGACAGGCCCGTCACGGTGTTCATGTGCTCCTCGTCGATGACGAGGGCGCGGCCCAGGGTGTGGAAGATCTCCAGCGCCGAGTCGATGTCGTCGTCGGTGGCGCGGCTCCCCCCGGCCACCGCGGTCATCCCCTCGCCGATGCGGCAGGGCGTGTTCGGCATCGCGCGGATCACCCGGGCCTTGCCGTTGCTGGCGTCCTCCAGGGTCGCGATGGTCACGCCGGCGCAGATGCTGATGATCAGGGGCTCGTGGTCCAGGGCCCCCGCGGCGACCAGCTCGCCCACGAGGGACGCGGCGGTCTTCGGCTTCACGCAGAGCAGGACCACGTCCGCTCCGCGCGCCGCTTCGGCGTTGTCGGTCCCCACCGCGAAGTCCACCTTGCCGGCGACGGCGTCGCGCTCCGACTCGTGCTTCACGGTCCCCCGGACGCGGTCGCGGTCGATGACACCCGCGTTCACGAGGCCCATCCCCAGCGCCTGCCCCATCATCCCCGTGCCGAGGATCGCGACGTTCTTGTCAGTCAGCATCTGTCTCTCCAGCGTCTGGTCCCAGTGAGTCGACCGACGGCAGCTCGTCGCCGACGGTCTCCATCCACTGCGTGTCCCCCGGCTGCTTCACGGAGTAGGCGCGCTCGGACGGCGGGAGCCCCCGGTCGATGAGGGCGTTGAAGGTCGCGCCCAGGATCAGGACGAGGCACCCGAGATACAACCACGCCATGACGACAGCAACCGAGCCCAGCGAGCCGTAGGCCACGTTGTTGGCGAGGATCGTCGCCGCGAACGACCGCATGCCGTAGGTGCACACCACCCAGGCCACCACTGCGAAGATCGACCCGGACGAGATCAGACGCCAGCGGGGCCGTCGGTCAGGCAGCAGGAAGTAGAGCTGCTGGACGAGGAAGCTGGCGATGAGCAGCAGCAGAGGCCAACGCACCAGCTTGATCGCGGTGCCCCGGGCCATCGGCATGAGCTCGTACTCCACGAGGAGCTCCACCACGAAGTCTCCTGTCGTCAGACCGAGGACGGCGATGAGGAAGGTGAGGAGCACGAGGATCGTGAGCAGCATCGAGCGGATGCGGCGCAGCCACTCGGAGCGGATCGACTCGACGCGGTACGTCCGGTTGAGGGCGCGGGACAGGGAAACGAGCGCCCGGGACGCCGAGAACAGCGCCACCGCCGCGGAGATGAAGGCGAGACCTCCCCGGGGCTTGCTCACCAGCGACGTGAAGTGGTCGTGGAGCAGCGAGTAGACCTCGGGCGGGAGGATGGGCTCGGCGATCTCGAACAGCAGCCCCACGTTGGTCATCTGGTCCGGCAGGTGCGGCAGGAACGTCACGAGGAAGACGAGGCTGGGGAAGATGGAGAACAGCAGGAAGAACGTCATCCCCGCCGCCATCTCGGTCGTGTGGTCCTGACGGATGGTCAGGGGGAAGTCGAGGATCGCGAGCTTGAGCGCCGTCCAGCGCTCCCTCCAGGTCGACGGGCGCTCGCCCTCGGGCCGGGGGGCCCAGGGCATGGCGACGTCCCACCTCATCGCGGGCCGGGGGGCTGGATCGTGTCCCGCAGCGTGACGAGGGCCTTACGGTAGCGCCAGGTGCGGACGTGCTCCTGGGCGGGCTCGGGAGCGGACAGCGCCGCGTCGATGGTGGCGAGGGCGTCATCGGAGCGTTCGGCGGCCACCTGGATTTCCGCGAGGCGCTGTGACGCCCGCAGGGCCATGTCGCCGTAGGCGTGGGTCAGAGCCGCGGCGGCGGACAGCTCGGCGCGCTTCAGGTCTCCCTGGTCCATCAGCCAGCCGGCCTGCGCGTAGTGCCATGTGAAGGAGCTCGGGTAGAGCGCGATCATCGCGGCATAGATCCGGCCTACAGCCGGGTGGGCGTCGGCGCTCCTGAGCAGGTAGACCAGATCGTGGACGAGGCCGGCCTGGGCCTTCAGCCCGTCGCCCAGCGCGAGGACGGCGTCGGGGAGGGGACCGGGCTCGACGCCGGCGCGGTCCGTGATGGCGCGGGCGAGGTGCTCGGCGGCGAGCCGATGGAACGCGCCGGTCTGGGCGGGGTCCCAGCGCCCGCGGTAGTACAGGGCGTCGGAGAGATCGATCCGCTGCTCTGCCGTCAGGTTCGGCAGCGCATTCGTAGCCTCGATCCGCTCGGAGACTCGGCGCAGGATGTCGGCGCCCTCCTTGCCTCGGTCCGCCTCGGTGAGGATGGCGACGGCCCGGTCCGCGAGGCGAGCCATGACGCCGAGCTCCTTCGTGGTGCGGGCCCCGGCGAGGGCGAAGATCAGGGCGCGGGCGTCGTCCTCGCGTGCTTCGGCGAGATCGAAGGCGAACAGGAGCGCCCCGGGGATGGGCTCGAGTTCCTCGACCGAGCAGGCAGTGACCAGGGCGGACAGGGCCTCTTCGTGCCGCTCCTGGGCGGCCACCGCGCGGATGGTCGGTAGGGCGTCGGCGCAGGCGGCGGTGGACGGGTCGGTGGGGTTCGCCGTCGCGGTGCGGAGCCGCCGGGCGACATCGGCCGCGCCCGGGAAGCCCACCACCCGCTCCAGCACCTCACCCCGCGGGGTCGTCAGGAGCAGGGTGGGGTAGCCGCCGACGCGGTAGCGGTCCTTCAGCTCGAAGGACCGGGGATCGTCCACGTCGACCTTGCGCACGTCGTAGGCCGCGAGGAAGGTCTGCCAGTCGGGATGGGTGAGGAACTCGTCGCGGAGGCGGTCGCAGGGCGGACACCAGGTGGCGTAGAAGTCGTAGAGGATCGGCCTGGCCGGGGCGTCGGCCTTCGCGTCGCCGGTGGCCTTCGCCTGGCGACCCGCGTCGGTGGAGGTCTGCTCGGGCCTGGCGGGCTTCGTCGGCTTCTGCGCCGGCGCGCTCGACGTCCGGGGCAGGCGGCCGGCTTGCGCGACCAGCGCGGTCCGGAGGCTCCCCCTGGGGAGTTCGGCGCGGACGTGGAAGGGCACACACGTCGTGCCGTCGTCCGCGCAGGTCGCGCCCTCCACCTGGACGGTCCAGGTCTCGATCCGCTTCTCGCGCACGAGCGGCACCCGGAGGACGCCGGCGCCCACCTTCGGGGGCTGGGGATCGTTCACCTCGAAGGTGAAGTAGCCGTCCTCCACCCGCGCCCGCAGCGGCAGATCCACGGCGATGTGGCTCCCCGTCGCGGGCTGGACCTCCACGATCAACAGCTCCGGGCGCGGCTTGAGCCGAACCGTGGGCATGGTCGGCTCCGCAGCCGCGGCGGGCAGGGCGAGAGAGAGCAGCAGCAGGGCGAGGGCGATCCGCATGGCGCCGGTATCCTAACCGTGTGGGGCCGTCTCGACTTCCAGCCATCGCCGCCTGCGCGCTCGTGCTCTTCGTCGTGGGGTGCAAGAGCGCCGACGACCACCGTGCTGCCGCCGCCGATGCGCTGCAGCAGGGCGACTTCGAGGCGGCCGAGGACGCGCTGCGGACCGGCCTCGAGCGCCACCCGGACGACGTGGCTCTGCTCGTCGCCGCCGGCGAGTTCTATCTGACCACCTTCCCCGAGGAGCGCTACAAGCCCCGCCTCGCGCTGCACTACGCCATGCGCGCCGACCGCGCCGCCGACAACAACGACGAGGCCGCCGCCGCCTTGCTCGTGCGCGCCTGGCGGGCCAACGGTGGCTCCCCCATGGGGGACCAGCTCGTGGCCGAGGGGCTCTCCCAGCTGGGGCACGCAGACATGCGCGCGCCGACCCGCCTCGGCGCTGCGGACCCGGACCTCCTCGCGCCGAGCCCCGAGAACCTGCGCGAGCAGGCCCGCCGGGACCGCATGCGCGCCAGCGGTGAGGAGCCCTGCGGCGCCGGCCTCGCCTACGTCGCCGCCGCCACCTGGCCCGTGGACGATGGGGAGGTCGTGGTGGGTCCCCTGTGCGCCGAGCGCGGCTCGCCCCCCGGGACTTGCTCCGCGCGTGGTCTGCGCGCCTGCACTCCCGACGAGGTCGCGGTGCTCTGCGGACCCATGAAGGCGGTCCTCGGGCAGCACCCCGCGTGCGTCGACGCCACCGTGGGGCGATGCTGCGCGCCGACCCTCACCGATGTCCCCGCTCTCCCGGAGTCCCCGTGACCCGTCCCCTGCTCCTGCTGCTGCTCGCTCTCGCTCTCTCCGCTTGCCCGTCGCAGGCCCCCGCCCCCGCCGCTCCTCCCGCGACGTCTTCGTCCTCGGCGAGCGTGTGCGGGACGGGCGCTGTCGGGAGCCCGATCGTGGCGCGCCTCGGGGACGTCCAGGTCTCCGAGGCCGACGTGGCCGCGGCGATCATCCGCCTGCCGGTCCGCGCTCGGGCGCGGTACGAGTCCCTCGAGCCCCGCCGCACCCTGGCCGGGCGCATCGCCGAGGAGCGGGTGCTGTGCCGCGCCGCCGTCGCCGCCGGCTTCGATGGGTCCGCCGTCGCGGCCCGCGCCGCGGAGGAGGCGGTCGCCGCCGGGTACGTCGACTTCGTCGAGACCGCCGCGGTCAGCGACGATGCCGTCCGGGCCTTCTACGACGCGAACCCCGATCGCTACCGGATGCCCGTGGTGGATGCGTCCCACATGATCCTGGGCTCCCAGGAGACCGCCGATGCGATGGTGCGGGAGCTCCGCGCCGGGGCCGAGTTCGCGAACCTCGCCATGCAGCACTCCACCGACTCCCGCAGCGCGAAGGCCGGCGGGCGCCTCGGCTGGATCGCGAAGGGCCGGATGGACCCCGTCTGGGCCGACGCTGCCTTCGCGCTGGAGCCGGGGCAGATCTCCGACCCGGTCCGCACCGCCTACGGCTGGGCGATCATCAAGGTGGACGCGCGCAAGGACACCCAGCCCCTCGATGAAGTCCGGGCCGGCATCGTGCGCCGGCTCCGCGGCGGGGCCTCCGCGGAGCTCCTCGGCGGTCTCGTGGGCAAGGCGGAGGTCATGTTCGAGGGGCCGCTCGTGGGGGCTGCGGGTACGGCCGACCCCACTCCCTGACCCGGCGGTCTCAAGGGGACCCCTCACCTGGACGACAGGTAGGAGGGGGGGCACGGAGACCGAAGGCATGACCGCCGTAGCTGAACAGACCTCGACTGCGCGCCGCGCGCGGCGCCTCATCGACAAGGCGCTCGAGCACCAGATGCGGGGCGACATCCGCCGCGCGACGCTCCTCCTCGAGCGCAGCATCGAGCTGCACGAGACGGCGGAGGCCTGGTGCTATCTGGGCTGGTGTCACTCCTTCCGCGGCCGCTTGTCCCGGGCGATCGCCCACTGCCGCCGCGCCATCGCTCTCGATCCCGAGTACGGCAACGCCTACAACGACATCGGCGCCTACCTCGTCGAGCTGGAGAGACCTGAGGAGGCGGCCCGCTGGTTCGCCCGCGCGAAGGGCGCCAGCCGCTACGCGACACCGCAGTTCCCCTACCTGAACACCGCGCGCCTCCACATCGCCGCCGGGCGGCACAGCGAGGCCCTCATGGAGCTCCAGGCGGCGCGGATCATCGCCCCGCTCGACGAGCGCATCGACGAGCTGGTCGAGTATGTAGGGGCGCTGATCGGGGCCCAGGCGGCGTAGGCCGCCACCAGACGGCGTAGGCCGCCACCCGAGCAATCAGCCTCTCAGGCCGATGCCACCTCGGCCCAGCCGTTCCCCGCGACGACCTCGCCGTCCTGGTTCTCGATCTGGACGTGGTAGCCGCGGCCGCCATCGACCTCACCCGCGTCCCACACCTTGGTGGTCAGCGTCTCGCCCGGGAGCACGAACTTCGTGAAGCGCACCGCGTAGCGGCGCAGACGCGTCGGGTCGCTGTCGAGCAGTCCGTCCACCAGCGCCTTGCTGCCGAACGCCATCGTGCAGAGCCCGTGGAGGATCACGCCGGGCAGGCCGCCCCGCGTGGCCACGTCGTTGTCGAGGTGGATGGGGTTGTCGTCCAGGCTCGCGGCGGCGTAGCGGATGGGCTGGTCCTGAGCGACCTCCATCGCCTCGCTGACGACCGGTTCGCCCTCGGGGCCGCCGCCGGGCTGGGCGGGCAGGGTGCCGAAGGTCGTCCCCGGCTCGACGCCCGCGAGCATCTGCTTGCGCACGAAGACGGACATGGCCGCCTCGACCTTCGTCTCGCCCTCGACGATGCCGTACATCCGCCAGCCCACGACGAGGCCCTTGCTCTTCTGGCTGATGAACTCGAGCGTCGCCCGGAGGTTCACGATGTCGCCCGGCCGCAGCGGCGCGTGCCAGGTCAGGTCCTCCTCGCCGTGGACGAGGCGGAGCATGTCGAGCTGCAGATCGGGATCCCCTACGCACTGGAACATGAGCTTGTGGAACAGCCGCACCGGGAACAGGGGCGGGGCGACGGTGCCGCCGTCGCGGTCCACGTCCACGTACCGGGGGTTGGGATCGTTCGTCGCCTCGGCGTAGGCGACCATCTCGTCCTGCCCGGCGACGACGTAGTCCGCGGCGTACTTGCGGCCGACGAGCGTGGCCGGATCGACCTGCTTCGCCGGGGCCGCTGCCTTGCTCGGGCCCGAGTCCCCGCCGAGGGCCTTGGCGATCGCGGCGCCGATGGTGGGGAAGTCGAAGGCGCCGCCCATCTTCATCATGTCGGGCAGGTTGTCGGCGGTGATCTTGCCGGCCATGAAGGCCTTCGTCGGGTCGAGCTCGCCCTTGAACATGGCGAGCACGGTGTCCGCGTCGGTCTTGATGGTGCAGGTGGGCGCGCCGTCGAGCCCGACGGAGTGGCGCGCGGTCCCCTCGCCGATGGTCAGCGTCTGGTCGCTCGCGCCCTTGATGACCCAGTGCATCACGGCGTTCCAGCCGGCCGCGTTGTCCGCCTTGAAGCCGGCGGGGATGCAGGCGAAGGCGCGGCTGACGTCGTCGTCGCCGTCGTTGCCGCCGTCAGCCGCGGCGCTCTCCGGGCGCGTGATGTCGGCGAAGCGGGCGTGGATCTCGTCCAGCGACCAGTGCTCGGGGCCCTCCTTGGTCACGCCGGGCGTCTGGGTCATCTGGTACTCGAAGATCTGCTGGCCGTGGACGCCGAAGACGCGCCCGGTGACGGCCTTGCTCACGTCGCTCGCCAGGTAGAGCACCATCTTGCTGATCTGCTCGGGGACCATGTCGTCCGGGACCATCGAGATGTCCTCGGTCATGCGCGTCTTGGCGACCGGCGCCATGGCGTTGACGTGGATGCCCTTCTTGCGCAGCTCCATGGCGAGGGTGCGCGTGAAGCCGGCGACGCCCGCCTTCGCGGTCGAGTAGTTCGTCTGGCCGTAGTTGCCGAGGAGCCCCGCGAGCGACGTGGTGTTCACGATGGAGCCCGCGACCTCGTTCTCCACCATCCAGCGCACGACGGGCTGGGTGACCACGAAGAGCTGACGGGTGTGGACTTGCATGACCAGGTCCCACCAGCCCTCCTCCATCTTGAGGAAGCTCTTGTCGCGGATGATCCCCGCGTTGTTCACCAGCACGTCGACCCGCCCGAAGGCGCCCAGCGCGATCTTGAGGATGTTCGCGCCGCCCTCGGTGGAGGAGACGTCGTCGTAGCTGGCGACGGCCTCGCCGCCCGCGGCCACGATCTCGGCGACCACCTGGTCTGCCATGGCGGTGCCTTCGCCGCTGCCCTCGCGGGTGCCGCCGAGGTCGTTGACGACGACCTTCGCGCCCTCCTTGGCGAACTCCAGCGCGTGCGTGCGGCCGATGCCGCCTCCCGCGCCCGTGACGATGACCACCTTGCCGTCGAACATGCCCATGAACCGTCTCCTCGTGGCTCGTCGCGAGCCGGGGGACGGCGATTCTCGATCCCAGGACCTGGGTCCGCAAGCGGAGCGCGCAGGCGTCCCCGGAGGGGGCGTCGGAGTCGTGTGGGATCCCCCGCGCGGCGGGCGCCCCTCAGATCTGGAAGGTGTCCCGCTCGGCCGGGGCCACCGCGACCACGTCGCTGCCCAGCTTCTTCAGCGCGGCGCGCATCTCCGCGAGCTTGCGGTCCACCGCGTCGTCGTCGTGGGTGGGGTCGTGGTGGAACAGGTGGAGCTGCTTCACCTCCGCCGCCGCCGCCAGCCGGGCCACCTCGGACACGGAGCTGTGCCCCCAGGTCACGAACTTGGGGTACTCCGCGTCGAAGTACGTCGTGTCCGTCGTGAGGATCTCCGCGCCTCGGCAGAACGCCACGAGCTGGTCGAAGTAGTGCGGGTCGTGTCGGCTGTCCCCCGGGGGGAACAGCTCGTTGTCCGTCACGTAGCAGTAGCTGCGGTCGCCGAGATGGAGGCGGTAGCCCAGGCACGTCCCGGGGTGGCTCAGGTGCAGCGTCTGCACCGGCACTCCGAAAAGCTCGAAGCTCTCCTCGCGGATGTCCCGATACTCGACGGACGCTCCGAAGCGGCCGGGAGTGATCGGGAAGAACACCCCGTCCATCTGCGCGTCGATGAGTTGCTTCAGCGTCTGGTCCCGCTGGGGGGCCCCGAGGATCGTGATCTCGTTCCCCGGGATGAACAGCGGCGTGAAGAAGGGCACCGAGTTGAGGTGATCCCAGTGGGGGTGGGAGATGCAGATGGCCGCGGTCAGGGACGGCCGCGACGCCAGCTCCCGCCCCAGCGGACGGATGCCCGAGCCGGCGTCGAACACGATGACGCGCCCGTCGGCCAGCTCGAGGCTGACGCACGATGTGTTCCCGCCGTACCGCACCGTCGACGGCCCCGGCGCCGGCAGCGTCCCGTGGACCCCCCAGTACTCGAGGGTCGCGGTGCGGTCCACGATGGCGTTCACCATGCGCTGGAGCCGGTCGGCGTTGAACGGCTTGGTCAGGTAGGCGTCCGCCCCTGCGCTCAGGGCCGCGTCCCGGTCCGAGTCCCAGGACTTCGCCGAGACGACGATGATCCGCACGTCGTCGAGGGCGCTGTCCGAGCGGAGCTCGCGCACGAGGGCGATCCCGTCGACGCCGGGCATCATGAGATCGGTGATGACGATGTCGGGGCGCCGGGTGCGCGCGGCCGCGGCGAGACGCTCCGCGGCGTCGAAGACCTCGACCTCGTGACCGTCCCCGCGCAGGGTCTCGCTCAGGAGGACCCGGAGCTTCTCGTCGTCGTCGACGACGTAGATCAGCCGCTGGGGGGCGTCAGCCATCGTCGGACGATAGCGCGTGCGCGTCGATGAGGTGCTGCGCCGCCCAGTCGACGGTCCTCCGCAGCCCCTCGTCGAGCTCCACCGTCGCTCGCCACCCGAACCGCTCCATGAAGGCGGAGGCATCGAGGGTCTGCCTCGGAATCTCCCCCTCCTCTTCCGCCGTCCCGAGGACGGTCCGCGGCGGCTCGGTGACCCCGGTGACCCGGTCGATCGCCTCGGCGACGTCGAGGACGGTGTGGGGCTGGCCTCCGGAGACGTTGAAGGCGCGGCCCCGGACGTCGTCCGCATCGGCGGCCTCTCCCGCGAGGAGGTAGGCGGCCACCGCGTCTCCTACCCACAGGAAGTCCCGCTCCGCGCGCCCCGTCGACCGCAGGGTCGGCACGGCACCGGTGAGCCGCGCGCGCGTGAGCTCGGGGATCAGGCGGTCGGGGTGCAGGTCCCCGGGGCCGTAGAGGTTCCCGCAGCGGAGCGTCACGACCGGCAGCCCGTAGGTCACCGCGTACGACCGCGCGAGCATGTCCGTCATCGCCTTGCTGACGTCGTAGGGGTTCGTGGCGTTCAGGGGATGCGCCTCGCGGTAGGGCAGGTCGTCCGACGGCCCATAGACCTTGTCGGAGCTGGCCACGACGACGCCGTCCACGTGGTCCACCTGCCGGCACGCCTCCAGGACGTTCCACGAGCCCCGGGCGTTGCTCTCGAAGGTCTGCCAGGGCGAGCGCCGCGCGACGCCGACGATCGCCTGCGCGCCGAGGTGGAACACCGTCCGCACGCGGTACTGGGCCACCGCCCGCTCCACGTCGCGGTACTCGGCCAGCTCCCCGCGGACCTGCACGACCCGGGACAGAGCCCCCGAGGCGGCGAGCCAGCAGTCCGGCGCCCGATCGCGGATGAAGACGTGGACGCGAGCCCCGCGCGCGAGCAGCGCATCGACGAGGTGTCCCCCGAGGAGCCCCGTCGCCCCCGTGACCAGCACCGGCCGGTCGCGCCAGAACCCGCTCACGCGTCCTCCCACACGGCCCAGGGGCGGTCCCCGTCGGCCCAGCGGCGGTTGATGTCGAGGAACTCGCGGTACGTGTCCACCGAGGTCCAGAATCCGTCGTGGGTGTACACCCCCAGCTGCCCGTCGGCGGCGAGCCGCTGGAGCGGTGCCTCCTCGAAGGTGCAGTCCGCGTCGAGGTAGTCGAACACCTCGGGCTCCAGGACGAAGAAGCCCCCAGAGATGTAGTCGTCGAGGCGCGGCTTCTCCCGAAAGCCCGTCGCCCCGCCGTCGTCCGCGCGCTCGATCACCCCGAAGCGGGAGTAGGGGCGGAGCCCGGTGACGGTGGCGATGCGGCCGGACGCGCGGTGCTGGGCGAGGAGCTCGCGCAGATCGATGTCCGCGACGCCGTCGCCGTACGTCATCATGAAGGTCCGACCCCCGACGTAGCGGCGCAGGCGGTGGATCCGTCCTCCGGTGCCCGTGAGCTCGCCGGTCTCCGCCAGGGTCACCCGCCAGCCTTCGATGTCCGCCGGATCGTGGTGGACGAGGGCGTCGGGGCGACCATCCGCGCCGAACGACAGCGTCACGTCGGCCGTCCGCTCGCGGTAGTTGAGGAAGAAGTCGCGGATCACGTCGCCCTTGAAGCCGAGGGCGAGGACGAAGTCGGTGAAGCCGTGGTGCGCGTACAGCTTCATGATGTGCCAGAGCAGGGGACGCTCCCCCACCTGGACCATCGGCTTCGGCCGGAACTCCGTCTCCTCCTTGAGGCGGGTGCCCTGGCCGCCGCAGAGGATCACGACCCTCGGATCGTCAGCCACGGAGCTTCTCCCGCGTGAGGTTCACGAGGAACTCGAGCACCGTGCCGGTCCCCACCTTGCTCTTGCCGGCGACCCGCGGTCGGGCGACCACGTCCACTTCGGCCTTCTTCAGGCCGAGCTTCGCCGCGCCGATCATCAGCTCCGGGTCGAGGAACCAATCCGTCGAGGTCGGGGCGAGGCGGGCCCAGGCGTCCCGCCGGAAGAGCTTCGGGCATCCGTTCGTGTCGCTGCTGGTGACATGGAAGAGCCACAGCGTCGCCGTGTTGTAGACCCGGGTGACGATCATCCGCTGCCACCCATCCGTCCGTCGCACCCGCCGTGCCTTCGCGAGGTCGACGCCGTCCACCACGAGGCGGCGATACACGCGGAGCACGTCCTCGGCGGCCACCTGAGCATCCCCCCACATGTACCCGACGATCTCGGCGTCGGCCTCGGCCATCCCCGCGAGGATCCCGCCTCCGTAGCCCGCGTTCTTGTCGAGATAGACCCCCTGCACCTCGGGCTCCTCGCGCGCGAGGCGCTGGACGAGGCTTCGGGTGCCGTCGCGGCTGCCGTTGTCCACGAGGACGAGGGAGAAGGGGACGCCCGCCTGTCGGAAGGCGGCGAGGAGGTCACGCCCCACGCGCTCCACGTTGCCCTCTTCGTCGTAGAGGGGGATCGCCAGGGCCAGGGAGGGGTCGCTCACGCGGTGCGATGGTACCCGGTCAACCGAAGAGGCTGCCCTGGGCGCGGGCGGCGACGATGCGGCGTGCCGTCTCCCACTTCGTGCGGACCGACGGCGGGAAGCCCGTCTCCGGGTCGTAGGACGCCTCCAGATAGGCGCGCGTGAGGGGGTCTCCGGGGTAGCCCGAGCCCAGGGGCACGCCGGCGTCGGCTTCGATCGCTGCGAGGAGCGCGTCCCGCTCGGTCTTGGCGAGGATCGAGGCGGCGGCGCAGCAGGCGTAGCGGTCGTCGGCGCCGTTCTCCCCAATGATCTCCAGGTCCTCGGGGACCCCGGCGGCGGTGAGGCGGGCCCGCAGATCCTCGATGTACCCGGGGATCTGCTTGGGAGGGACGGGCGCGTCGAACACGAGGACGTCCGGGCGGAAGCGCGCCGTGAACTCGACCAGCGCCCGCTTGCCGAGCTCGTTGAGAGACGTGGCGTCGAGCTCGGCCGGGGGGAACGGGTGGATCGCGAAGTCCTTCGCTGTGGCCTCGACGAGGGAGCGCAGCTCGCCCCGCTTCTTCGCCGTCAGCTTCTTGCTGTCCTTGACTCCCGCCTCGAAGAGACCCGGCTCGTCGTCCATCTCCACGAGACAGGCCCCGTAGACCATCGGTCCGAGCACGCAGCCGCGGCCCGCCTCATCGATTCCCAGTCGAAGCGTCATGAACCGGAACGTACAGGGACGCGTAGGAGGAGATGGAGTCGATCGCGCCGGGGCGGGGTCGACGGTCGATCGGGCCGAGCGCCGCCCGAAACCCGGGCCCGGGGCGCGTCGATCGAATCGGGCGAGGGGAGTGAGCCGCCCATCGATCCGACCGGGATCCAGAGCGCCCGGTCCGACGGCCCACCCCGTGCTGCTGGAGGTCAACGTGAAGTGGGCGAAAAGTCAGGAAAACCCCGCGTTGACGCTGTTCCGAAAGCGAACCTATAGTCTGATGCCCTTGCTGACCTTTGCTTCTGTGCCCGAATCCCGTCCCGTCCCTTCCCAAGAGCGACGCCCGACGGTTCCAACCGCCCGAGAGGAGAGTGGAACCCCCATGACGCGGCCCACCCTGCCCCTTGTCGCCCTTGCCCTCCTCCTCGCCGTGCCCGTGCTCGGCGGCTGCCCCTCCGAGCCGACGACCGGGGGCGGCACCGTGCAGCCGGCAGAGCCGATCGTCCGGGTCAGCCCCCGGGTCGGCGGACGCGGGATGGACATGGACGTGCGGCTCCGCGGCGTGAACACCCAGTGGGAAGCGGGCGACGTCAGCCTCGAGCTCGGGTCCGACATCGTCGTGAACTCCGTGGTCGTCGAAGGCCCGAACTTCGCCACCGCGAACATCTCCGTCGACGAGAACGCGCTCCTCGGCTTCCGCGCCATGACGATCCGCTACCCCGACGGGGAGTCTGAGATCGTCCACACCCTCGACAGCGACGAGGGCTTCCTGGTCCAGACCGGCGGGGTGACCATCAGCCCGGACAGCGTCCGCCTCGGCGAGACCATCTCCATCGCCATCGAGGGCTTCAACACGAACTTCCAGGACGGCGTCACCTGGGTCGACTTCGGCGAGGGCGTCTTCGTGAACTGGGTGGAGGTCACGGACGACACCCACGCGGTGGCCTCCGTCTCCATCGACCAGCGCGCGATCCCCGGCCTGCACGACGTCACCGTCTTCAACGGCCCCGACGGCTGGACGCTCATGGACGGTCTGTTCATCGACCGCTCCGCTGTCGCCATCGAGATCGATCCGGACCACGGCAACCAGGGCGAGTCCCTGTTCTTCACCTTGCGCGGCCGCAACACCCACTGGGCGGAGAGCCCGGGCGTGTTCACCATGCTCGACCTCGGCAACTCGATCTGCGTCGAGGAGGACTGGCTCAACTGCATCGACACCGTCCGCCCCGGCGGGCCGGTGGACGTGAACTCGGCCACGCAGGCCGGCGGCCGGATGGACATCTCCAACGGCGCGATCCCCGGCTTCTACGACGTGCGGGTCTACGTCATGGAAGAGCAGGACTTCGACGGCAACTTCGTCATCGACCCCGACGAGTACGTCATCCTCGAGGAGGTCATCCTCCACGATGGCTTCGAGGTCCGTGAGGTCCCCGTCGACTGCTCCGACACCCCCGGTGTCTCCTTCGGGTTCAACATCGGCCGGCAGTTCGACAACGACAACTGCACCGTCCGGGAGAACGTCAGCGCCTCGGCGATCTTCTACACGCCGCTCGATCCGCCCTGCGGCTCCTTCGGCCCGATGCCCCCCGCGCCCTACGACGTGAACGGCATCCTGCCCCTGCCGGGTCCCGCCGACTGCCCGTCGCCGCGCACGTGCGACGCCGGACCGTTCGTCTACCTCGAGGGCAACGTCAACACGATCACGCTGGTCCGCCAGGAGAACTCCTTCACGGGGGACATCTTCTACGTGCCGGACCGCACGCTGACCCTGGACGACTACCCGTTCTCCCTGGACCACCAGGACGATCTCGGTGAGCGCGTCCACTACGACCTCGTCGCTGACCCCGGCTCCGACGACCCGTCGCAGATCCCCGCGTTCCGCGCCGAGGACGTGCTCTTCACGCTCCCGTCCGACTTCGAGCTGACGAGCCCGTTCCTGTGTGAGAACTACACGCACGTCACCGACCAGGACCTGCCCCTGCGCTGGACCCCCGCCTCCACCTACGACGTGGCCGGGCTCTCCGCCTCCGTCACGACGACCGATCAGGACGGTAACGCCTTCCAGCTCATCGTCTTCCCCTGGGACGACGGCGCCTTCGACTGGGACGGCGACGTCCTCTCCCAGCTGCCCCCCGGCGGCGGGAACTTCAGCTTCGGCGCCGGCGTCGGCCAGCCGAAGTGGTTCCTCGACTTCGGGCAGGGCCCGGTCGGCCTGGAGAACCAGGGCCGCTCCGGCCTCGGCTACAGCGGGATCATCACCCTCGAAGCCCCCCCCGCGGAGGAGGAGCCCCCCGAGTAGCTCGCTTTGTTGTTCGCGAGCCGCTCGAGCCGAAAGGAGCCACCCGTGCTCAGACGATCCCTACCCCTGTTCCTTGTTCCTGCCCTCGTGGCGCTGTCGGGATGCCCCAACGGAAACAGCCTGACCCGCCTGAACTTCGGGTCCACCGCCATCGTCCTGGGTGACTTCGACACGGTCGAGCAGCTCATCCAGGAGATCGCGAACGAGTCCACCGTCGAGGCGGAGATCGGGCTCTTCGACGGCTACATCGACGGACCCCGCTACGAGTCCGACGTCACCGTCGAGGCCGGCCAGCTCCAGGGCCAGGTGGAGGATCTCCTCCGGTCGGAGACCGTCGCCGGGCTCCAGAACTGGAACACCGTCTTCTTCACGGACGGGATGCGCGGCTGCAACCTCTACGAGTACAACGGCGTCGCGGAGGACGATCACCTCGTCCTGGACCAGACCGTCATCGAGAACGTCGAGTTCTCCGCGCGGCAGGGCCAGCGGATGTACTTCTCCGACTGGACCTACGACCTGCTCGAGGCCACCTGGCCGGATCTCATCGACTGGATCGGCGACGACGAGGAGATCGACGACGCGCAGCGCGGTCTCCAGCAGACCGTGAACGCCACGATCGTCAACCAGGACCTCGCCGACTTCATGGAGGTCCCCCTCGGGACCGAGCTGGAGATCATCTACAACTTCGGGTCCTGGGCCGTCATCGACTCGGTGAGCGAGGACGTGGACGTCTGGCTCACGGGTGACGTCCTCTACGACGATCCCGTCACCGGCGAGCAGCGCCTCAAGACGGACGCGCCCCTGCTCGTGTCCACCACGGTCGGCCAGGGGGTCGTGCTCTTCACGACCTTCCACAACGAGGCCCAGATCAGCGACGAGACGCGCGCCGTGCTCTCCTTCGGGCTGGGCCAGCTGAGCCGCTGAGCCCCGGGAGATGCCGATGACCCCCACCTCGCCCCGCCCCGCGAGGGTCTCGCTCCGCCGCGCCCTGCTCGGGCTGCTCGGCGGCGTGACGCTGCTCGCCGCGACGCTCATCGCCGGCTGTCCCGAGCCGCCGACCTTCTACCGCCTCGACCAGACCGACGTGTTCGTCCAGGAGATCCGCCGCTCGGTGGACGTACTCCTCGTCGTGGACAACTCCTGCTCGATGATCGACGAGCAGATCAAGCTGGGCAGCAACTTCGAGGCGTTCATCGAGGAGTTCGTCGACGCCGAGGTGGACTACCAGATCGGCGTCACCACGACGGACATGGTCGACCCGGAGCACCGCGGACGCCTCCAGGGAGAGACGAAGGTCATCACCTCGGAGATGTCCTTCGAGGACGCCTCGGACCTCTTCGCGGAGAACGTCCACGTCTGCGCCACCGGCTCCGGCTTCGAGAAGGGCCTGGACGCCGCGCGCGCCGCTCTCACCGAGCCCGTCCTCAGCAACGAGAACGCCGGGTTCCTCCGGGAGAACGCCGCGCTCGCCATCGTGTTCGTGTCCGACGAGGAGGACATCTCGGTCGACCCCGTCGGCACCTACCTCGACTTCTTCTTCGGCCTCAAGGGCGACCCGGCCTACCGCGCGCGGGATCTCGTGACGATGTCCTCCGTGGTCGGCGACCTGCCCAACGGCTGCGAGCAGCCGCGACCGCCCCAGACGGACTGCGCCGACGGCGTCGACGAGGAGGACGGCGACGGCCTCATCGACTGCGACGACCCGGACTGCGACAGCTCCTGGGTGTGCTCGTTCGACATCGTCGGCGAGGGCGACTGCTTCGACGGCGTCGACGGGGACAACGACGGCGCCATCGACTGTGCCGACGCGGACTGCGGCGCGGAGAACGGGTGCCGCGAGTCCGAGTGCCTCGACAGCGAGGACGACGACGGCGACGGCCTCGTCGACTGCGCCGACCCGGACTGCCTGGTGGGGCAGTTCGACGTCTGCGGCGAGCTCAGCTGCTTCGACGAGGGCTTCCAGCACCAGAACGGCTACCTCAACGCGCTGGTGGACTGCGATGACCCGTCCTGCTTCACCCACCCGGACTTCCTCGAAGCGTGCTTCAACGCCGGCGGGCGGGCCGAGGTCGACTACCCCGAGCGGTGCGACCTGACCGTCTCCTTCGACGTGCTGACGGGCAGCGCGGTCGGCGTGGACGGCATCGACATCGACGACGCCACCACCCTCGACAACGAGCTCGCCGGCTGCGAGGACCCCGACTGCGCCACCTACTGGCTCTGCCGCCCGGGCTTGAACGCCGAGCCCCACAACCAGTGCGGCGACTGCAACGACAACGACGGCGATGGCTTCGAGGACTGCGACGACGTGGACTGCGCCGGCGCCGAGTCCTGCGACAACCCCTTCCCCATCGGCGCGGGCACCCGCTACGCGGACGTGTCCCTGCGCTCTGGTGGCGTGGTGACCTCCATCTGCGCGGAGGAGTTCAGCGGCATCGTCCGCGAGCTCGGCCTGAACATCTCCGGCCTGCGCGACTCCTTCTACCTGACCCAGTGGCCGCGCCTCGCGTGCCCGCTCGAGGTCCGGTTCGACAGCCAGGACACCGCGCCCCTCGTCGAGGGGACCGACTACACCTACGACAGCGGTGAGAACCGCATCGTCTTCCCGACCGAGGCGCTGCCCACGTCCGGGACGTCGATCTTCGTGGACTACACCCGCGACTCCTTGCCCCCGGGCGAGCAGGACGGCGGCGGCTCCTGCGGGCCGGAGCCCACGACGGAGACCACCGAATGAGCCGCCTCTCCCTCGCGTTCGCGCTGCTGGCGCTCCTCGTCACGTCCCTCGTCGGCTGCAAGCCCAAGGAGTGCGAGACGAGCGAGAACTGCCCGCCCGGCACCGTCTGCACCACGACGGGCACCTGTCAGACCCTGAACTGCACCTCGTCGAACGACTGCCCGGTGGGCAACTGGTGCGACCTGGACAGCGGCGACTGCTCCGCCGGCTGCATCAGCGACAACGACTGCCTGCCCAGCCAGCAGTGCGACACCGAGCAGCGCGAGTGCATCCAGCAGGGCTGCCGGAACACCGTCCTGGACTGCGCCTTCGGCGAGTTCTGCAACGAGACCAGCGGGGAGTGCATCGACGCGGGCAACGCGTACTGCCGCCCCTGCGAGCGCAACGAGGACTGCGGCAACCAGGGAGCCAACATCTGCCTGCGCTTCGGCGGTCAGCTCGACTCGTACTGCGGGGTGGACTGCTCGGCGGGGCAGGAGTGCCCGGCGGGGTACAGCTGCATCCGCGTGACGAACAGCGGGGAGACCTTCTCCTTCCAGTGCCTGGCGGCCTGCTGGGAGCTCGACCCGTGAGTCGCTCGCTGCTGCGCCTCCCCCTCGCGCTGCTCTTCGTGCTCGGGGGCCTCGCGGGCTGCCCCACCGTCGACGACGACGACACCGAGACGCCGGAGCCCGAGCCCTGCCAGCGGCCCGAGGAGCGGGCGGACCCGTTGCTCGCCGTGCAAGGCCCGGAGGATGCCCAGAACGCGGGCTTCGCCGTCCCGATCGTCGCCGCCGCCGCCGACGCTGACGGCGTCGCCCTGGTGACGCTCTACTACCGGACGCGGGATGGCGGCACCTACCTGCCCGTCCAGATGGACCTCGTCCCCGACGCTCCGCCCGTGGAGATCGACGGGATGGAGGCCACCCTCTTTACCGCCGACGTCCCCGGCAACTACGTCCAGCCCCCCGGTGTCGACTACTACGTCATCGCCCGGGACGCCGGCCCCTGCGCGGACGAGAGCATCGCCCCGGAGGCGGCGCCGGAGGAGGCGAACTTCGGCTTCGACACCGTCGTCGTCACCTCGACGATCCCGCTCTACAGCGACTTCGAGGGTCCCGAGTGCGACAACGAAGAGGACATCGCCGGCGGGTGGACCGCCGTGTCCCAGCGTTTCCCGGACCCGGGACACTCCTGGCGCAACGACGACCGCTTCCCCCACACGGGCAGCTGCTCGGTCAGTCACAGCGAAGGCGTCCCCGGGCTCTGGGACTGCCCCCCGCCCGACGGCGAAGGGACGATCGAGCGTCTCAACTGGCTCGTCAGCCCCGCCCTCGACTTCACCACCAAGGAGGAGATCTTCCTCCGGTGGTATGAGCGCGAGCGGGAGTCGGGGGACTGCGCGGAGGTGCACTCCGTCTACGTGTCCACCGGCTCGCCGGACCCGGGCGACCGCCTGGACGGCGAGGGGATCGGCGACTACCAGCTCGTCGCCACGGACCTGCCGCTCCCCACCGAGGAGTGGAGCGCTGCCGACTGGCTCGATCTCAGCGAGTTCGCGGGCAACGAGGCCGTCTACGTCGCCTTCGTCTATCAGGGCGGCGCCTCCGATCGCTGGCAGATCGACGATGTCTACGTGGGCGAGCCCCTCGCCGACCTCGTCCTCGACGAGATCCCCACCCTCGACCCCACCGTCGAGCCCGGCGCCGCGGGCATCACCCTGGATCTCGTCCTCCGCAACGAGTCCACGGACTACCCCTCGCCGGAGGTCTCCGCGCTCCTCACCACGGACGACCCCGACCTGACGATCACCGCCGCCACGAGCACCTTCCCCGCCATCGCGGTGGGGGAGACCGGCGCCGCCGCGGACACGTTCAGCTTCGACATCGCGGCCACCCACCCGGACAACAGCTACCTCGACTTCACCCTGCACCTCGACGACGGGGCGGGGCACCTGTGGGCGCTGCCGATCCGGCTCCTCATGGGGCGCGAGACGTTCACGACCGTCGCGACGACCCCCGCCGATCTGCCGCTCGAGCTCGTCCTGGGGCACGGGCCCTTCGCTCTGCCCAACTACTCCGAGGGCACCACCACGGACGCGGCGGACAGCAACCCCTGGACCGTGAACCTCACCGAGCAGGCGGTCGCGCTGCCCCCGGGCCCCGGCCCGAAGCGGTGGTTCCTCTCGGTGTCGAACCCCGGGAACCTCGAGGCGACCCTCGACACCTGGACGTTCGATGTGGAGGAGGGGACCGTCGGGCCCGACGACCTGCCGATCACCATCCCCGCGGGCGACAGCATCGTCGTGCGCTACCCCTCGCCGCCGATCCTGTCGGTGGTGGACGTGCAGACGACGCCCGATCCGGCTGCTCCCGACACCACCGTCACCATCGACAGCCTCACGATCCAGAACGACGGGGCCTCCACGGTGGCGGGCCTCGACTGCGTCCTCGACAGCGCGCACCCGAACGTCTCGGGCATCGGAGGCGGGATCCTCACCTTCGGCGGCACCCCGGTGGCGAACGGAGAGCAGCGGGCCCTCGACCAGACGCCCACCTTCGACATCTCCGCGGCCCAGACCACCGACGAGCCCGTGGATCTCGTGCTGCTCTGCACGGACGGCTTCGACTCGCTCCCCGTGGAGTTCGAGATCGAGGTGCCCTGGGCTCGCCCGGAGGTGCAGGGCGTCCTCGTGGACGACTCGGCGTCCGCGTGCTCCGGCTGCTCGGGGGACAACGACGGCTACGCGGACCCCAGCGAGACCGTCGCCGTGTACCTGACGGCGGTGAACGCGGGCTCCATCGCCCTGACGGAGCCCCTGGAGGCCACCGTCACCGCCGGGGCAGGGACCGTCCCGTTCACCCTGACCAACGGCAACAACATCTCCTTCGGCTCCACGTTGCTCCAGCCCGGGGAGACGGCGAGCGCCACCACTGCGTTCACCCTCGGGGTGGACCCGTCGGCGCTGCTCGGCGACCGCATGGTGATCGACGTGACCTTCACGTCCGGCGCCGACACGTGGACCGACGAGTTCACCATCGACGTGAGCGGGATCCCCTGGCTCGCGTGCAACCACCCGGACGACCCCATGGGCGACGAGCTCGGTGGGACCGGCCTCGATCTCAAGTCCTGCGACTACCGCTCGGACGGCACGATGCTCCAGGTGCGCGTGAACTCCTGGGTGGAGTTCGACCCCACCATCCAGCCGCTGTGGGTCCTGTTCTACGAGGCTCCGTCCGAGTACTCGGTCGAGTTCGTTCCGCCCGCGGACCCCGTCCTCGAGGACGGGTGCCTCAACGGGGAGGACATCTTCCCCACGCAGCTCCCCCTGACCGTGGACAACGCTCTGACGACCTCGGCGTCGGTGCGCATCGGCCTCGCCGACCTGAACGAGCTGGGCAACAGCCTCCAGGTCGCCTTCGCCGCTGGGTTCTGCCTCGGGTTCTGCGACTCCTACCCGGACACGGCCAACAACTGGCCGAGCGGGAGCGACGCTGTGTGCACCCCGTCGCAGTACATTCAGATAAACTGGTAGGCCTGCGGTCCCTCGTTGGGGACGCACGGCGTCGCCCCGACGCCAGGAGGTCAGCCTGATGGGTCCGAAGTCTCTCCCCTCCGGCTACCACCTCTCCCTCTCCATCTCCCAGGACCTGTGGACCGATCTCCTCGGTGAGGCCTTGCCGTTCCAGGTGGGGCAGGGGGACTGGGACATGATCGAGGGGGGCCGCAAGCTCCTCGAGGTCGCGGAGACCCAGGTCAAGGGGCTGCTCGCTCCGGTCGAGGAGACGCTGGACAGCGCGCCGGTCATCGGTGGAAGCGCGGGCAAGTCCGTCCGGAGCGGCCTGCGGGGGGTCCTCAAGGCGGGCCGGAACTTCGCCAGCCGCCGGGTGAAGAACAACCTCAAGGTCATGGGGAAGTGGCGCGCGCGGGTGAGCCGCGAAGGCAGCCAGTTCACCTACGGCGAGGAGGCGGTCACCCTGGACGCCCGCGCCGTGTTCGAGGTGGAGGGCAAGGCGCTCCTCTTCGGCGAGCAGTTCGAGGTCCCCTTCACGCTGAGCCGCCACCTGGACGCGTCCGCGTCGCTGGCGGAGGTCCAGTTCGACAAGAACCGCAAGCAGCTCGAGGGCAACCTCGAGTCCGTCTCCCTCTCGCTGGGTGAGTCGCTGCCCCTGCGCCTGCTCAAGGTGCTCGGCGAGCGACTCATCGCGACCCAGGTGGACAAGCTCAACCCGCTGCCCCTCATCCCCGGCTCCACCCTCCAGAACATGGTGACGCCCGGGGACGGCCCCCTGAAGCTCAGCGCCGGCATCGACGACATCTACGTCGGGATCTCGGGGCAGGACCTGACGCTGTCGATCCGCTTCGAGTTCCAGGGCAGCCACGTGGCCGCTTGAGCGAAGTCCGGCTCCTCCGCGGGGACGCCTCCGCCACCCTGACGATCGCGAACCCGGCTCGGGGCAACGCGATGACCCCGGCGATGATGGCCGACGCGACGCGGCTCCTCGCTGAGCTCGCCTCCGACGTGGGCGGCGGGGTCTGCTCCCTGGTGGTGCGCGGCCAGGGGATGAGGGCGTTCTCTGCCGGCTACGACCTCGGGGCCCTCGCCGACGAGACCCGCGAGCGCCCCAACCTCGTCATCCCCGAGCTCATCGACCTCGTCCAGGCCCTGCTCGCGTTCCCCGGCCCCACGATCGCGATGCTGAACGGGCATGCCATCGGCGGCGGCGCCTTGCTCGCCTCGCTGTGCGACCTGCGCTACGCCCGCGCGGGAGTCCGGTTCCGGATCCCCACCACGCGCATCGGGATCCTCTACCCCCTGGCCGGGTTGCGGCGGCTGGTGAGCCTCGTGGGGCTCGGCACGGCGGCGCGGGTCCTCATGCTCGGGGACGACGTGAGCACCGACGAAGGCCTTGCCTGGCAGCTCTACCAGGGCGTCGAGGCCGACGTGGCGGCGCTGGAGGCGCGGATCGGGTACGTGCGGACGGAGCTCGCGGCGCGGGCGCCTCTCGCGCTGCGGGGGTCTGCGGTCATGCTGCGGTCCCTGTCGGATGGGACTCCGGCGGACGGGGTCGCGCAGCTGCACGCGGACTGGCTGGCGCGCTGCGTGGCGAGCCGGGACCTCGCCGAGGGTCTGGCGGCGGCGCGGGAGCGGCGGCCGCCACAGTTCGGAGGAGCGTGATGGGCGTATCCGGGACGATCCTGACGCCGCTGGCTGGCGGGGGCACGCGGTTCGGTGAGGGCCGCCTCGACTGGGCGGACGGCGTCCTCGTCGACGACGAACGCGGGGACGAGGTGGTCGAGGACCTCGGCCGCGACGGGCTGCTGCTCGTGCCGGGCTTCGTGGACGCGCACATCCACCTCCCCCAGTTCCGGGTGCGGGGACAGTTCCAGAACGCGCTGCTGCCCTGGCTTCGCGAGTCCATCTGGCCCGAGGAAGCGCGCTTCGCAGACGAGGCCTACCGCCGAACGGTGGCCGCCGAGTTCCGCGATGCCTTGCTCGCGGCGGGCACCACCGCGGCTGTGGTCTACGGCTCCCCCTACGTGGACTCGGCGTTCGCGGTCCTCGAAGACCTCGCTCCCCTGTGCGTGCGCGGCGGCGACGTCCTCATGGATCGCAACAGCCCCGACGAGCTGATCCGCCCGGCGCAGACGGCGCTGGCCCAGGTGCGCGAGCACGCGGCGCGGTGGGGCGAGCGCTACGTCCTCACTCCCCGGTTCGTGCCCACCTGCACTGAGGAGCTGCTCAGCGGGCTCGGCGAGGTGCTCGCCACCACGCCCGTGCTCTGCCAGAGCCACGTGGCCGAGAACCTCGATGAGGTGGAGTGGGTGGCGGACCTGCACCCGGAGGCCCGGAGCTACCTCGACGTGTACGACCAGGCGGGCCTCCTCGGGCCCCGCACGATCCTCGGGCATGGGATCCACCTGGACGCGGTCGATCTCGTGCGGCTCCAGGAGACGGGGACCTGGATCGCCCACTGCCCCACCTCGAACGTTGCGCTGGGGAGCGGCCGCATGCCCATCGAGGATCTGCGCGCCGAGGGCGTCCGCTTCGCGCTGGCGACGGACGTGGGCGCCGGTCCCGACGTGTCGATGCTCGACGTCATCGCGTGTTTCCTGGATGTGCAGCGGGACCATCACGTCGCGCCCACCGAGGGGCTGATGCTGGCGACCCTCGCCGGGGCGCGGGCGATGGGGGAGGGGAGTCGGCGCGGGACGCTGGAGACCGGGAGGGCCGCAGACGTGGTCGGGCTCCGGATCCCCGGCGGCCTCCGGCGCGACGAGACGGGCGACGCCGTGCTCGGCCGGATCCTGGAGAGCTTTTCCGGGCGGTGGGACGAGGCCGTCGCGGCGGTGTGGCTCGGAGGAGACCGGGTGCGCTGACCTGGGACGGATCAGCGCGGCGGCGGGACCGGCTCCAGGCCCCGGGCGGCCCGCGCGGCGCCCACGGCGGCGATCAGCTCGGGCGACCACACGGGGCTCGGCACCCAGACCTCAGCGACGTCGTCCGCGTACACCCGCCACCACCGCGTCGGATCCCTCGGAGGGACGCTCCCCGCCGGCCAGAGCAGGGAGTGGAGGCGGAACCGCCCGACGGCCTCGTCGAACGTGCCGACGTCGCCCGCGCTGCGGCGGCGCAGGAGATCCGCGACCTCGGGCCCGAAGACGAGCCGTCCGTCGGCGAGGACCCGCCCTCCGGGGTGGAGCCGATAGAGCGCGTACCCGGACCAGGCCCCGGTGGTGTCGAGCGGCGCCCGGAGGCCGACCTCGTCCATGAAGGCGCAGGCGGCGTCGGGCCACCGCCAGTCCTCGACGACCGCGGCGCGCTCCGCCGGCGACCAGCGGGCTCCGCTGCGTACTCCGAGGGCGAGCAGACAGGCCACCATCAGCGCGATCTGTGGACCCACCCGCCGTGGCCGGACTTCGAGGAGCCACAGGCCGACGGGGATCGCGCCGAACCAAACCCACCGGGCCAGCAAGCAGGCGGCGACGGCGGTTCCGGCGGCGAGGAGGACGACGACGAGGGGGCTCCGCCGGCGCCCGAGATCCGCGGCCGCCGCCAGCCCCACCGCGACCCCGGCAAGCACGACCATGCCCCACCACCCCTGCCCGGCGTAGGTCCAGGTCGACGCGAGCTCGGGGACGAACTCGGCGGGCCAGTCGGAGTGCGACGTCAGGGCGTGGCTCAGGCCGTCCCAGGACCCGGGGGCGCTCAGGATCGCGGCGAACCCGGCGAGCCAGATGGCGACGGCGCGCCACTCCCGGCGATGCACGACCCAGGCGCCGACGAGCGCCAGCCACCACAACGCCGAGACGGCGTGCAGGTTCGCCCAGAGCGCGGCGAGGGCGATCGCGCCAAGCTCGGCGGGGCCTCGCTCTCCCCGTCGGAGGAGCAGCGCCAGCGACAGGCTGAACGCGAGCTCGAACACGTGGGGGCGCACCCGCACACGGTCTTCGAAGAGCAGGAGGAGGAACGCCCCGGAGACGACCCCGGCGAGCAGCCCCGCCCGGCGCGCCACGACCGCGGTCCACCCCCCGACCGCCAGGGCGATCACCCCGACGTGCACGGCGCGCACCCCGCCGAGCCCAGCGGCTCCCTCGATCCCTGCCACCGCCACCTGATAGAGCCACTGGAACGTCGCCCAGGGAGCGGTGGGATCGGCCGCGCTGAAGATGTCCGTCGTCGGCAGGCCCCCCGTGAGGATCGCCCGACCGGTCGCCACGTGCCAGAACACGTCGACGTCCCACAGAGGACGCACGCACCACGCGGCGACGACCGCCGTCGTCACCAGCGCCACGAGCCCCGTCCGGCGCCCGTCGCTCACCCGCTACCATCCGCGCGATGAAGGACCAGGGACCCGCCGAGGCGGCCGGGGCGAAGTGGGCCCCGGTCCTGCTCCTGCTGAGCTGGGGGCCGCTCCTGTCGCTGCTCACGGGCCGCTCGACGCTCATCCAGCACGACTACTTCACCTCCGACCTCCAGCACGGGCAGTTCCCGCTCCGGTGGCGCGCCGCGGCGCGCATGGTCCAAGGGGATCTTCCGGGATGGGAGCCGGATGTCTACTCGGGGGCGCCCCTCTTTGCCCAGCTCGACGCGGCGCCGCTCTACCTGCCGAACTGGATCCTCCTCGGTCTCCCCGAGCCGCTCCTCGGCCTCGGCTGGAGCGTGCTGTTCCACGTGCTCCTCGGTGCGATCGGGGCGTGGCTCCTCGCGCGGCGGCTGGGGGCGGGCCCGGTCGCGGCGGTCGTCGCGGGGCTCGCGTTCTCCCTGTCCGGCTGGAACGTCACCCACATCAAGCAGCTGGGAGCCCATGCCGCCGCCGCGTGGGTTCCGTGGGTCGTGCTGGCGGGGTTCGTCCTCGAACGCCGGCGGACCGGCCGCGCGGCCTGTGTGCTCGGCCTCGCGTTGCTCGTCCAGGCGACGGCGGGCCATCCGCAGGTCCTCTACCTGACCCTGCTCGCGCTGGCGGTGGTCCTGGCGCCCATGGCGCGCTCCCCGAAGAGCGCGGCCCTCGCCGCGACCGCGGTGGTGGCCGGGTTCGTCTCTGCGTCTGTGCTCTGGGTGCCTGCGGCCTCGATCGCCGCGGACACCGGCCGAGGAGGGGACTGGCAGTACGTGGCCTCGGCCGTCTGGTGGCTCCCGGACCTGTGGCACTTCCTCGTGCCGAACATGAACGGCGCCTTCGAGACGATGGACTACCACCTCCCGCAGGGGGCGGCGCCGCCCTGGTCGCTCCCCTGGGAGTCCTACGGCTTCCTCGGCGTCGGCGTCCTCGTGCTCGGACTCTCCGCGCCTGCGTGGACGAGGGCGACCGGCGGCGCGCCGCGGGGGCTGGGCCGCCTCGGGATCGTGGGCGCCGTCTCGTTCCTGCTGATGCTCGGACCCGCGACTCCTCTGTTCCGACTGGCGTGGCTCGTGGTGCCCGGGATGAAGCTGTTCCGCTTCCCCCAGCGCTTCCTCCTGCTCGTGACCCTGGTGCTCGCGGTCGCCGCCGCGGTCGCTCTGACCCGGCTCTGCACGTGGCTCGCAGCCCGCCAGGCGCTCGTGTCCCTCGCCCGGCTCCTGCCTCTGCTGGTGGTGTTGGCCACGGCGCTGGAGCTCACGGGACAGCAGGCGCGGCATCTCCCGCAGGACGATCGGGAGGCCTGGCGGGTGACCGATGACTCGACCGAGTGGCTCGCGCCGGTCCGCGACGGCGGGCGCGTCTACGTCCTCGACCACTGGGGCATGTACGGGCGCGCGTACCAGGACGCCCAGGGGTTCGAGGACCCCCGGCCCTACCGGCGCGTGGCCCGGGCACCGATCGCCGACCGCAGCCTGCTCATGGGGCTTTCCCACGCGGACGGCTACCTCTCGTTCCTCGACCCGCGGGTCGCCGCCTTCTGGCAGCAGTACAACCGCGGCTGGCTCGAACACCGCTACCGGATCCCCGAGTTCGGGGACGACGGCGCCCTGAACCTCGGGTTCCTCCAGATGCTGCGGCGCGCGGGGGTGCGCTGGGTGGTCAGCCCCCATCCGCTGCGGCGGGAGGGGCTCCGCCTCGTCGGCAGCGAGCCCTGGGGCCTCTACGAGCTGGATGGCGCGATGCCCCGCGCGTACGTGGTGGACCGGTGGCGTCCGGCGGGGTCCCTCGAGGAAGCCGGCGCGCTGCTGGTCAACGATCTCGACCTCACGCCGGTGATCGAAGGAGCGACTCCGGGGCCCTCGCCCCGAGGGGTCGGCGAGACGGTCAGGGCGCGCCCGGTGGCGGTCGACGCGACGCACGACGACCTCCTCCGGCTCCGTGTCTCCGGGCCGGGGTGGGCGGTCCTCACGGACAGCGGTGGCGACGGGTGGTCGGCGACCCTCGACGGCGCCCCGGTCGCGGTCCACTGGGCGAATGGCTGGCAGCGCGCGGTCGAGATCCCCGCGGGCGACCACGTCATCGAGTACACGTACGCGATCCCCGGGCTGCGCCTCGGCGCGCTGCTCAGTGGATTCGGGCTGTTGGTCTTGGGAGCGCTCGGGAGCGGGCTGAGGCCGCGGCGGCGCTGAGGGGAAGTGGTGGACAGGGAGGGAATCGAACCCCCGACACGGGGATTTTCAATCCCCTGCTCTACCGACTGAGCTACCTGTCCGTACCGGTCTCCGCTGACGAAGAGGCGGGACCGTAATGCGCATGCGCGGCGTGTGTCAACCCCCGCATCCGTCTCCCTGTGAGGCGGCCGACGCGCGCCTTCGTGGGCGGCCTCGCGCCGACGGGTCCGGGTGGGTATGGTCCGCGTCGATGCGCCTGCTGCTCCCCTTCTTGCTCCTCGCGTCCCTGTCGGGCTGTGCGAACGTGTGCGACCGCAAGTGCGAGGCGGAGACGGACCTCATCGAGCGCTGCCTCGACGACTGGGGGACGACCTGGGCCGAGCTCGGCTACGCGAACCGGGACGAGTCCCTCGACCGCTGCTTCGCGGTCTGGGGGGACGGCTTCCAGGAGACGGATCGGGGGAGCGACGAGCGTCAGGCCCTCTCGGACGAGTGCACCGCGGATCTGCAGGCGGCAGAGGCGGACACGGACTGCCAGACGCTCCTCGACTGAGGACGTCGCCGTCGCCCCGGGGGCTCTCTCGGGCCTGTCCCGCGCCCCGCTCTCGCGCCCCTCACCCTCCACGCCCGCGATGCCGCCCCCGACGGCGCCGAAAGGCAGGTTTGCCCAATTTGGGGGCCTGCCTTAAGATGACCCGTCCTCTGGAGCGCCGACTCCGGAATGGTCAACGAAATCAAGGGTTTGCAGCGATGAGAATTCTCCAGATCGCCATGGTTCTCGCCTTCCTCCCCGTGCTCGCCCTGAGCTCGGGCTGCGCGAACGACTGCGACACGTTCTGCGCCCGCCAGGGCCGGTACATCGACCGCTGCCTCCCCGAGTTCGACTCCACCTGGACCGACCTGTCGGCCGACTGGGGGAACCGGGGCGACTTCGTGGCCGCCTGCCAGCAGAACGTCGACGACTTCATCGCCGAGGACACCGAGGCCACCTGCGCGAACGCCGAGGACGCCGAGGCGCAGCGGCAGTGCGAGAACCTGGTCCGCGAGTCCGTGTACGACTCCTGCTCGGACGACCTCAGCAAGTTCCAGCAGAGCTGCACCGACTACTGGCAGGGCGAGACCGAGTTCCTGCCCGGCACCTTCGACCCGCCGGAGTTCCCGTCCGACGACGACGACTCCGCGGGCGACGACGACGACAGCGCCGGCGACGATGACGACAGCGCTGGCGACGACGACGACTCCGCTGGCGACGACGACGACTCCGCGGGCGACGACGACGACTCCGCTGGCGACGACGACGACTCCGCTGGCGACGACGACGACTCCGCGGGCGACGACGACGACTCCGCGGGCGACGACGACGACTCCGCTGGCGCCTGAGCCCTCAGGGCGGTGAGACGCTCGCGTTGAGCGTCGGGTCCAGCGCGTCGCGCAGGGCATCTCCCACGAAGTTGAAGGCCATCACGGTCGCCGCGATGGCGATCCCGGGCCACACGGACAGCCACGGCGCGGCCAGCAGATAGCTGCGCCCCTGGTGCAGCATCGACCCCCACGACGGCGTGTCCGGCGGCACCCCGAGACCCAGGAACGACAGGCCCGCCTCCGCGAGGATCGCGCCCGCGAGACCGAAGGTCGCCTGGACGATCACCGGCGACACCAGGTTGGGGAGGAGCTCGCGCACCGCGATGTGGATCTCGCCGTGTCCCAACGCCCGCGCGGCGGTGACCCAGTCCGCTTCCCGCAACAAAAGCACCTGCCCCCGCACCAGCCGCGCGTAGCCCACCCAGCCCGAGACGCACAGCGCGACGATGACCAGCCCCTCCGACGGGCGCGGCGCCACCGCGAGGATCGACAGCGCCACGAGGAACCCCGGGAACGCCTGGAAGCTCTCCAGGACGAACATGAGCCAGCGGTCGGTCCACCCGCCCCGGAGCCCGGCGAGCAGTCCGAGCGCGGTCCCCAGCACCGCCGAGATCCCCACCACCGCTACGCCGACGCGGAGCGACAGCCCTGCCCCGTGGGCGAGGAGGGCCGCGATGCTGCAGCCATCCGCGTCCCGGCCGAGCCAGGCGGCCCCGGACGGAGCGGCGAGCTCCTCGGCGAGGAGGCAGTCGTCGACGGCGTCCGGGGCCACTACAGGGCCGAGCGCCGCCGCGATCGCCACGAGCCCGATCACGACGAGCCCCACCCGGGCGCTCCGCAAGCGCCAGAGTCGCCGCAGCACCGTCCGGTCGTGCCCGCTCATTCGAGGCGCACCCGCGGATCGAGGGCGGCGTAGGCCACGTCGGTCAGTGTGTTCACCACCGCCCACGTCCCCGCCAGCAGCAGCACCGAGCCCTGCACCACCGGCAGGTCCCGGGCCCGCACCGCCTGGATGATCTCCCGGCCGATGCCCGGCCACGCGAAGATCTCTTCGGTGATCACGGTGCCCGTCAGCAGCGCGCCGAGCTGCAGCCCGACGATGGTCACGATGGGGATGGACGCGTTTCGCAGGGCGTGGCGCCGCACGACGGCTCCTTCGCTCAGCCCCTTCGCTCGCGCGGTGCGCACGTGGTCGCGTCCCAGGACGTCGAGGACGGCGGCGCGGCTGATCCGCGTGAGGATCGAGGCCATCCCCAGCCCGAGCGTGACGGCAGGCAGGACGATGGAGCCCGGCGCGTCTGCGCCGGACACGGGGAACCAGCCGAGCCCGATGGCGAACACGATGATGAGCAGAGGCCCGAGCCAGAACGAAGGGATGGAGATCCCCACCAGCGCGAGACCCATGGAGCCCGCGTCGACCCAGGAGCCTCGTCTCCGCGCCGCGAGGGTCCCCAGGGGAATCGCGAGCAGCGCGGAGACGAGCAACGCGGCGCCGGCGAGGCGCGCGGTGTGGGGCAGCTTCTCTCCGAGCACCTCCGTGACCGGACGGCGGGTGTGGAGTGAGCGCAGCTCCCCCGACAGCAGCTCCTCGTGGAAGCGGACGAAGCGGGTGAGCAGTGGGTCGTCGAGGTGATAGGCCGCGCGGAGCTCGTCCTTGCGCTCCGCCGTGGCGTTCTCGCCGATCATGAAGTCCACGGGGTCCCCCGGGACGAGCTCGGCGAGGAGGAAGGCCGCGACACTCACCGCCAGGAGCAGGACCGGGAGCATCGCGAGGCGCCGCAACAGCCAGCCGCTCACCGATCCCCCGCCTTCCCCACGAACTCCAGCGCCTCGATGCTGCCCCGGGGAGTCATGGCCCAGCCCTCGACGTGCTCTCCCCGGACGGTCACGTTGTGCTGGTACCAGAGCGGCAGCAGCGGGAGGTCACGCGCGGCGAGGTGCTGGACCTGGGCGTACAGCGCGCGCCGCACCTCCCGATCCCGCGTGCGCTTCCCGGCCTCGAGCAGCGCGTCCATCGTCGGGCTGGCGTACCGCTCCCGGTTCGCTCCGTGCGGGGGCTGCGACCCCGAGTGCATCACGAACGAGTACCAGTCCGGATCGTCGATGCCGACCCCACTGAGCGTGTAGAGGTCGAAGTCCCCTTGTTTGATGTCCGCGAAGAACACCCCCCACTCGTTGCTCCGGAGCTCCATGTCGATCCCCACGGCCGCGAGCTGCCGCCGCAGGATCCGCGCCACCGCCACCGCGGTCTCGTCCTGGGAGGTCCGGTAGACGAGGCGAAGGCGCGGTCCGCCGTCGTCGGGTCGCGGGAGGCCGGCGTCGTCGAGGAGCTGCTCGGCGCGCGTGGGGTCGTGGACGATCTGCGCGACATCGTCGGCGTAGGCCCACGAGTCGGGGTGCAGGAAGCTGTGGGCGACGGTGGCGTAGCCCCGCAGCTTGTGGCGGGTGATCGCGTCGCGGTCGATGGCGAGGGCGATGGCGCGCCGGACGCGCACGTCGTCGAGGGGAGGGCGCAGCAGGTTGAACGCGAGGTACTTGACGAGGGTCGACTCGGCCCGCTCCACGACGAGCCCCTCGGCCTCAGCGAGGTGGGCGAGGACGTGGGGCGGCAGGTCGTTCTGGGTCATGTCGGCGGAGCCGCGCAGCAGCTCCAACGAACGGACCGTGGCGTCGGGGACGACCCGGAACGTCACCCGCTCGGCCCCGGTCGCCGCGCCGAACCACTCCGAATTGCGGCGAAGCCTCAAGTTCGCCCCTGTTTCGACCGAATCGAATAGAAACGGACCGCACCCCGTCCAAACCGCGGTCCCGTCCTCGGCGCTCGACTCGATGTCGGATGCGGATGCGATCCCGACGCCTGCGAGGACCTGGAGAAACGGCGCGTGAGAGTCCTGGAGCTCGAAACGAACAGCGTGAGGACCCGCTTCGTCCACCGAGGCGATCGGCCCGACGAGCAGTCGCTTCACGCTGCCCAGCGCGGGGTCGAGGATCGAGCGGTACGTGGCCACGACGTCCCGGGGCGTGACGGGCGCTCCGTTCGAGAACCGCGCGTCGGGGCGAAGGTGCACCACCACCTCCGTCGGCGACTCCCAGGTCCAGCGCTTGGCGACGTGGGGCTGGGGCTCTCCGGCGTCATCGAGGCGCAGCAGCGGCGCGAACACGAGGCGGGCGATCTTGTCGGACCAGGCGTCCGGCGCGAACCGCGGATCCAGGTTCGTCGGCCAGGTCCCGATCGCGAAGACCACCTCGTCCTGGGGCGGCGTCGGCCGAGCGCAGGCCGAGACGACCACCACCACCAGCAGGAGTCGAAGCCGACGCGCGACGCTGAGGCGGGCCCGACCCATCGCGCGGATCGTATCCCGGTCCGGGGGGCCCCGATTGACTGGGGAAAGGTGGGCGACGTACCTTTTTCGAGCGGAGACGCTCTTGGGAGACGTGTGCCCGGATTTCGGGGACCACTGGTCGAGAGTCGTGTCGCAGGCCCGCGGCACGGTGCTGTTCGTGGGCGGCGGAGAAGCTGATGTTCGAGGTGAAGCGACGTTTTGGATTCCTGGCGCTGCTCGCGCTCCTGCTGGTCCCGGGGCTGTCCCTGGCCCAGGGCGACGAGGGTGAGGCCGGGGAGGCCGAGGCCGCAGAGGAGGGGGAGGCCGAGGCCGCTCCCGAGTCCACGGAGGCCGCGGCGACGACGGCGAGCGCGGCGGGCGCCGACGACCCGGAGATGAGCATCTTCCGGGAGCTGAAGACCGTCGAGGCCGACGTGAACCAGCTCAAGGAGAAGGTCTTCCGCAGCAAGGCCCGTCTCCTCCTGCTCGAGGAGAAGGTGATCCGCGGCGTCGTCTCCGGCGCGAAGGCGGTCATCCGCCACGTGAACAACCTCGGCCCGGCCTACGCGCTCGAGTCGATCACCTACTACTTCGACGGCAACCCGATCTACCAGGCCACCGAGGCCTCCTCGGGCGGCGAGCTCAGCAAGACCAAGAAGGCGGAGATCTTCGAGGCGAACATCCCGCCGGGGAACCACACCCTGAGCGCGACGGGCGTCATCAAGGGCCGCGGCGCTGGGCTCTTCGAGTACCTGTCGGACTACAGCTTCCAGTTCTCCGCCTCCTACTCCTTCGTGGCCCCCGACGGGCAGACGAGCCGGATCGACTCGGTCCTGTTCAAGAAGGGCGGCCCGATGGCCGACTACGTGGAGGGACCGACGGTCGAGTTCCGGGCCCGTCCCACCAAGGGCGGCGCGAAGGGCGGCGGCGAGTCGGAGGCCACCTCGGACGAGGGTGGCGAGTAGGTGGGCCGAACCCACCGGGACGGACGGACCGTGAACGGGCAGATCCGAGCACAGCGCGTCGCCTCGACGCTCGCGCTCCTGATGGTCGTCGGCGCCGCCGGCACGGCCCAGGCGCAGCGGCGGGGGGCGATCGAGGACGATCTCCTCCTCGTCGAGGCGGAGGTCAAGGGTCTCGAAGCGCGCTTCAGCGGACTGGAGGGGGAGATCTCCGCCGGCTCCCTGTCGCGCAGCCCGCGTGTCATCTCGGAGCGGTACGACGAGGCCCTGTACGCCTTCGTGGTCGAGGACTACGAGCGCTGCGGGCTGCTCTTCTTCTCCCTGATCGAGAACGAGGACCTGCTCGGCGACGAGCGCCTGCCGCGGGCTCAGTGGAACCTCGCCCAGTGCCTGTTCCTCGACGGAAACCTCGTCCCCGCGCAGGAGCGGTTCAAGCTCATCGTGGACGAGGGGTCGAGCCACCCGTTCTACGGCGACTCGCTGCTGAAGCTCATCGAGATCTACGGTCGGACGGGCAACGTCGAGCTGTTCAACCAGTACTACAACACCTTCATCCGCAACTCCCAGGACGGCAGCCCCACCTCGCTCCGGATCCGGTACGAGATGGGCAAGACCCTGTTCTTCCAGGGGAAGCTCCCGGAGTCCCAGGCGATCTTCGCCGCCTTCCCCCAGGGTTCCACCTACACGCCCCAGTCCCACTACTTCAGCGGGGCCATCCTGGTGCAGGAAGGGCGGGACGCCGAGGAGTCGGGTGACCAGGACCTGGCGCGGCAGAAGTTCCGGCAGGCGCTGGTGAAGTTCCAGGAGACCCTCGGGTTCCCGCGGACCACGGAGGAGCACGACCGGGTCAAGGACCTGTGCAACCTCGCGATCGCCCGCCTCCACTACGAGCGCGGCGAGGTCCCGGAGGCCATCGGGGCCTACGCGAAGGTCGGGGCGGGCTCGCTCTACTACGCCGATGCGCTCTACGAGCGGATCTGGGCGAACATCGAGTCCGCAGCGCAGGAGACGGTCGAGCTCCGGCGCAAGCAGCGGTACGCCTCTGCCCTCGACTCGATCGAGATCTTCAACCTGACGTTCCCGAACGACGTCCGCGAGCCGGCGCTGCGGCTCCTCGCTGGGCACGTCCGGGTCAAGATGGACGCCTTCGAGGAGGCCATCGAGCACTACGGGGATGCGAGCCTGCACTTCGAGGAGATCAAGGATCTCGTCAGTCAGATCGTGACCTCGGGCGCGGACCCGATGGTCTACTTCAACCAGCTCGTCGAGACCGACCGCTCCGTGGCCGAGGCCGACCTGACGGTGCCCCCGCCGGCCGTGCGCAAGGCGAAGCAGGACGAGCGCGTGGGGGAGGCCGTCCGCATCTCGGGCGACCTGTACCGCCAGCAGGACGACATCGACGACGCGAACGACCTGCTCGACCTCCTCGAGCGGGCTCTGTCCGAGAGCACGAGCCGCGACCTCCTTCAGGTCTACCGCCTCCACCGCCAGGCGGTCGCGTCGACGGACGCCGCCGGGGTCTTGCTGCGGCAGCGCCTCGTGGACGTCGAGCTCCGCTGGCACGAGGAGAACGGGCCCGGCTCCGTCCAGAGCCGCGTCGCCGCGATCCGGGCGAGCGGGAACGCCGCCACCTCCCTCGCCGACGCCCAGCGCGTCGCTCAGGAGCGGGTCGAGGTCCTGAACATGCAGGCCGGTGCGGTGGGCACGCGCCTCTACAACACCGAGCTCGGCGCTCGCGACGTCCTGGACCGCCTCCTCGCCGTCGAGGAGTACATGGTCGGCGCGCGGGCCCGCGGTGAGCGGACCCGGGACCAGGAGATGGAGCTCCGGACGGAGATCGAGGCCGAGCGTCGCCTCCTCAACAGCGTCATCGAGGAGCTCGGCGACCTGAGCAAGCGGCTCTCTCCCCGCGTCCTGACCGGTCGCCTGATCATCCGGACGAACGAGGACCTGCGCGACCGGCAGGGGGACGCCGTGATCGAACTCGCGAGCAAGGAGGCCGAGCTGGCCCAGCTGCGCTCGAGCGCGGGCAGCGTCGACTTCCTCCGCAAGGTCGAGGCCCTGCGGCAGCGCCTCCTCGCCCTCGACGGCAAGTCCGAGTCCTTGAAGCTGCGCCTCGACGAGGCGGAGGCCACCGAGGTGGTCGCCATCAAGCAGGAGGTCAGCGCCCAGCGCTCGACCGTCTCCGGCCTGGAGGGTGAGGGCGAGGACATCGGCGTGGACAACACGCGGGTCGCTGGCCGCATCGGACAGGACGCCTTCACCCAGGTGGTCGACTTCTACGAGGACATGCTGACCCGCGCGGACATGGGCGTCGCCGACGTCTACTGGTACCGCAAGGAGTCCCTGTCCCAGGAGAAGCGCGACCTGGCCCGGGAGAGCAACGAGCGCCTGCGGATCCTCCAGGATGCGTTCAAGGACGTGCTGGGAGACGAGGAATGAAGCGCCTCCTCGCGAGTCTGCTCGCTCTGCTGATCATGGCGCCGCCGTCGGTGTTCGCCCAGGCAGCGGCCTCCCAGCCCACGACCACCACGGCGACGGTGGAGAGCTCGTCCAGCGACGGCGCCCTCGTGCTCGAGGCGTGCGAAGAGGACGCGGAGCCCGAGGCCCTCCCTGAAGACGAGCCCGACACGAAGCTCGTCGGCGAGGAGGAGATCCCCGAGGACGACGTCGTGGGCGACGGCTCCGAGGCCGCGGACGACACCGAGCTCGACCTGTTCCGCGAGACCCACGACCGCTTCCAGCAGCGGGTGGCGGAGTTCTCCGACCAGGTCGCCGTCATCGTGCTGCGTCAGTACGACAAGGAAGTCACGGAGCTCCGCGAGGGCTACGAGCGCCTCGTGAACAAGGCGGACATCGAGGAGCGGATCCTCCGCCGCAAGGCCATCGAGGCTCACGAGAAGTTCATCAACGAGCACAAGCAGTCGGCGTACACCGCGCGGCGCATGTTCCGTCTCGCCGAGCTGTACTTCGAGGAGGCGGACGAGCAGTTCCTCGTCGACAACGAGGACTACGACAAGCTCGCCGACCAGTTCGACCAGGGCAAGCTCGAGTACCTCCCGGAGCCGCCGCAGAAGGACTACCGCAAGTCCATCGGCCTCTACAAGCGCATCATCCGCGACTTCCCGGACTACGAGGACCTCGGCGCCGTCTACTACATGCTCGGGTACACCTACTCCGACGAGGCCTCCCGCAACGAGGACCCGGAGAAGGCCCGCGAGACCTACCAGGCCCTGGTGGACAACGTCCCCGACTCGACGTACCGCGCCCAGGCGTTCTTCCGCCTCGCGGACATCTACTTCGAGGAGAACCAGCTCGACCAGGCCCTCTTCCACTACGAGAAGATCCTCGGCGAGTTCCAGGCCCGGCGGGAGCGCGAGTCCGAGGACAAGTGGCCCGACTCCGACCAGCGCCTCTTCGAGCTCGCCCTCTACAAGGTCGCGTGGGCCTACTACAAGATCGACGACCTCGACACGGCCGTGAGTCGCTTCACCGACCTGATCGAGTGGGCCGAGAAGCGCGAGGCGCGGACCGGACGTGAGGCGGACCTGAAGCCGGAGGCGGTCCGTTACCTGGCGATCTCGCTGGCGGATCTCTCGCAGGAGCAGGGGGGCTTCGCCCTCTTCGAGGAGGTCGAGCAGACTCCCATGGAGTACTCCATGGCGCGCCTCGACTCCCTGGGCGAGGAGCGGCGCTGGACGTTCGAGGTCCTCAAGGAGGTCTCCTCGGTCCTCGTGGACCAGGCGCGGTTCGAGGACGCGATTGACGCGTACGAGCGGCTTCAGGCGCGCTACCCCCTCGCGGCCGAGGGCCCCGAGTTCCAGAACACCGTCATCGTCCTCTACCAGAACCTGCCCATCCCGGACCCGGACGGCGCGGCTGAGGGCCGCATCGCGCTGACGAACCGCTACGGGCTCGACGGCCAGTGGTACGAGGCGAACAAGAACAACAAGGACGCCATCGCCTCGGCGACGCAGTACATCCTGCAGTCGCTCCAGTGGGTCGCCTACAGCTACCACGACAAGGCGAACACCACGGGTGACCCGGCGGACTACCTCGCGGCGGCCCAGAAGTACGAGGAGTACCTCGAGCGCTATCCCTTCGCGGGCAACGCCTACGAGCTGAACTTCTACCTCGCGGAGACGTACTTCGGCGCCGAGCGCTGGGCCCAGGCCATCGAGCAGTACGAGCGTCTGTTCGGCTACCCCGAGGACGACTACCGCAAGGAGGCCATCGCCGGCATCGCCTACGCGTCCAACTACCTCTGGAAGGAGAAGGACGGCGACATCACGACGACGCCGGAGGCCCTCGCGGTCATCAAGCCGCCCCTGGGCGAGAAGATCCAGTACCGCCGCCTGCCGCTGTCCGACGTGGCCACCACCTACGTCGCCGCGGTGCGCCGGCTCCAGGAGGCCGACCCGCAGCACCCGGACATGTCGGTGTTCCTTTACGACGTCGGCCAGATCTACTTCTTCGCCAACCAGCTCCCCGAGTCGCGGCGGGTCTACGAGGAGATCATCGCGGCCTACCCGGAGAGCGAGTTCGCGTCGTCGGCGGCCGGGCAGATCGTCGACTCGTACCTCTACACCGGCCAGCTGACGCGGATGCGCCAGGCGGCGTCGCGGTTCGCGGCCATGCAGCTCGGCTCGAACCAGGAGCTCGCGGTCGCGCAGCTCGACGCGTTCACCGACCTGGAGAAGAAGGGCCTCTTCAAGCAGGGCGAGCTCGCCTACAACGAGAGCCGGTACAAGTGCGCGGTGGAGGCCTTCGAGGCCTACTACGCCCGGTACAGCGCGGACGCCTCCCGCCAGGACCCGCAGAACATCGACCTGGTCCTCTACAACGTGGCCCAGGCGTACTCCAAGCTCGGGAACACGGACCGGAGCAACGAGTACTACGAGCGACTCCTGCGGGAGTACCCGGAGTCCGAGCAGGCGCCCGCCACCTTCTGGAAGATGGCGAGCAACTACGAGCGCATCCTCGAGCTCGAGAAGGCCGTCAAGTACTACGAAGAGGTGGCGCTGTACCACCCGAACCATGAGGACACGCCGAACGCGATCTTCAACGCGGCGTTCCTCAAGATCGGTCTGGGCCAGTTCGCCGAGGCCGCCCGCGCCTACGAGAACTACCACGACTCCTACGAGGACCTGCCGGACGCGAAGGACGTGCTCTACCGCTCGGCCGAGCTGTACGAGAGCGCCGAGGACCGCCGGAACGCCGTGCGGATCTACAACGAGTGGCTCGACAACTACGGCGAGGAGGACGCGGACCTCTGGATGGAGACCCAGGGCAAGCTCGCGGACTACGCCGAGGAGGCGGGCAACAAGCGCGATGCGGAGCGGCGGCGCGCGGCCATCACCGCGAGCTACGCGGAGCTGCGCGAGGACCTGCAGGGCATCGGCATCCAGATCGCCGCGGGGCTGCACATCGAGCCGCTCATCGCGGAGTTCGAGGAGTACAAGCTGCTCCGGTTCACCGGCGTGGTGGACAAGGACCGGGACATCCTCACCCGCAAGGCGGAGTGGAACGTGTCGCTGGCGAAGGCCTTCGACGACATGGTGCTCCAGTACCCGGACTTCGAGTACCAGTCGATGGCGCTCTACTACAAGGGGCTGACGTTCAAGGAGCACGCCGAGTCGTGGGTCCAGGCGCCGATTCCTCCGGAGGTGGAGGAGAACGTCGATCTCTTCGAGGTCTACGTCGAGCAGCTCCAGAAGCAGGCGGCGCCGCTGGAGAACAAGGCCATCGAGTCCTTCAAGGCGGTCGTGGACTTCGCGAAGAGCAAGAAGCGCCACAACCCCTGGGTCGACGAGGCGCTCAAGGAGCTCAACCGCATCGACGAGAACACATATCCGGTGTTCAAGCCGGAGGAGAGCACGGTCATCGAGTCGGACACGCAGGACGTGCCACCGGCCCTCGAGAAGGGTGACCCGACGGCGTCCCTCGAGCCGAAGAAGACCTACGCCCGCTTGGAGGTGCGCCGATGAAGTGGGGATGGATGCTGTCCGTCGCGCTGCTCGGCGGCGCGCTCGGGCTCGGCGCCGAGGGCTGTCCCGCCGGCCCGGGGACGACGACCTCGGGGACGGCGACGTCCACCGAGCCGACGCCCGCGCCCGCGGCGAACAACACGAGCAACGACGCGAACGCGCTGCCCTACGCCATGGGCGCCGATGGGCGGTACATCAACGACGACGGACGCCTCCAGGCGGTGGACGGCGTCGGCAACCCGATGTTCGACGCGAACGGCGAGCCCATCTGGGAGCCGCCGCCGGAAGAGCAGGCGAAGCAGCTCTTCGAGGAGGCGATCGCGCTGCAGAACGGCATCGCCGGGGCGGCTCCGAATGAGCAGGCGGCGCTGGAGCGGCTGAACCGCGCGGTGACGCTGGTGCCTGACTTCTCGGAGGCCTGGTACAACCTGGGCCGCCTTCAGCTCAAGCTCAACAACCTGCCGGCGGCGAAGGTCTCCCTGAAGAAGGCGAAGGACCTCGACCCGAAGCACATGGACGCGTGGCTCGGCCTCGCGCTCGCGATGGAGCGGGCGGGAGAGTTCGGCGCCGCGGCGCGCACGTTCGAGCTCGCCCTCGCCGAGGACCCCGAGAACGTGGAGCTCCTCAACGGGATCGCCCGCGTCCTGCGCAAGCAGGGCAAGGTCCAGATGGCGATGGAGAAGGCGAAGGCCATCCTCCGCATCAACAGCAACAGCCTGGATGCGTACAACACGCTGGGCCTCTGCTACCTGGACTCGGGTGAGCTGGAGCTCGCGCGGTTCGTGTTCCTCAAGGCGGAGGCCTCGGTGCCCGGCGGCGCCGACAGCGCCTCGATCCAGGCCAACATGGGCCTCGTCTTCTTCAAGATGGGCAAGGAGTACGCGGCCGAGGAGCGGTTCAACGCCGCCCGCGCTCTCGACCCCGACCACGTCGGGGCGATGGTCAACCTCGCCTACCTCAAGCTGAAGAACTACGACTTCCAGGGGGCGCTGGCGCTCCTGAAGAACGCCCACAAGGCCGTGCCGGGCAACGAGGCCATCAAGCTGGACCTCGGGGTCGCCTACCGGGGCACCGGCGACGTGCAGAACGCGCGAAAGATGTACGAAGAAGTGATCGCTGGAGGCAGTGAGCACGCACTGCCCGCGATGTTGAACCTCGGCATCCTCCAGGCCGACTTCGACAAGGACTACAGCTCCGCGCTCACCACGTACAACCAGTACAAGGCGAAGCGGCTCGGGGACGGCGGCACCATCGCGGACGACGACCCCATCCACGACTACATCAAGGAGGCGGAGCGGGCCCGCGACCGCGAGCGCAAGAAGCGCGAGCGGGAGGAGAAGAAGCGGGCACGGGAGGCCAAGAAGGCAGCCGAGGCGGCGAAGAACGCCCCGGCAGCAGAAAACCAGGGAACCTCTGGCGGCGCTCAAGGTCAGTAGCCCCAGCCCGAGGAGCCCAGCCCGGCGCTTGCCCCAGGGACAGGCGGTCACTATAATCCTCAGCCGTGCGAGAATGCGTAATGAAAACAGAGGCTTACACCCCCTCGTTCCTCGCGCGGTGCATCATCGGTGGCCTTCTTGGCTTGATGCTGGTGCCTGTGTACCCTGCGGACGCCAACGCGCAGCGAAAGAAGATCACCTTCGGTGAAGAGGAAGCCGACGTCGTCGAGGGCTACGTACACAAGCCCGAGGTCGGCTACATCATCACCCGGCAGGAGCAGGAAGATCTCGAGACGCTCCAGCTGAAAGAAAGCTTCATCCCCAAGATCGTGAAGTCGGTCGAGAAGGCTCCCTTCTAGAGTCCACGACCAACAAGCAAGCGAGTGAATTCCCGGGAGCGCGAGAGACATCCCTCGCCCGCCCATCGCGTCCACTGAGGCGCAGTCCCCATCGGAGGTTCTCAAGAGATGTCGTTCGTTCTCAACTTCTTCCGCGACGGCGGACCCTTCATGTACATCATCCTCGTCGTCTCGGTCATCGCGATGGCGACCGTCATCGAGCGCGGGTACATGATCCTCTTCCGCTACAACCTGAACGGTGCGGCGTTCATGGCCCAGGTCCAGAAGCTGATCATGGCCAACAACATCGACCGGGCCATCAAGCTCTGCAACGCGGAGTCCAACGCGGCCCTGACGAAGGTGCTGAAGGCCGGTCTGACCCGCGCCAACCGCAACACCGAGGACATCACGACCGCCGTCGAGGAGGCGACCCTCGAGGTCGTCCCGATGCTCCAGAAGCGCACTGCCTACCTCGGCATGTGGGCGAACGTCGCCACGCTGCTCGGCCTGCTCGGCACCATCTCCGGTCTGGTCCAGGCGTTCAAGGCGGTGGCCGCCGCCTCCCCCGAGACCAAGCAGACAATGCTGGCGTCCGGTATCTCCGTCGCCATGTACACCACCGCGTTCGGCCTCGTGGTCGCCATCCCGGTGATGATCTGCCACTCCATCATCGAGAACCGCACCAAGAAGCTGGTGGACGAGATCGACCAGTACAGCGTCAAGCTGATCAACCTGCTGGCCGCTCGCAACCGCGGTGCGCTGAAGGAGGACGCCTCCTAATCAGGAGGGTCTGATTTCAGGGAACCTCCGGAGCAGGCTCCTGTCCCAGTACGGGAGCCTGCTCGTTCCACTCTCGGAGACACGATGAGCTACAAGCCATCCGATCGGCGTCGCAGCAAGGGCGGCATCGAGGAAATCGAGCTGAATCTGCTGCCGTTCATGAACCTCATGACGCTGCTGATTCCCTTCCTCCTCGCCTCCGTCCAGTTCGTGACGCTGGCCGTCATCGACAGCTCGCTGCCCGCCATCGGCGCGCCGCAGACGACGACGGAGAAGAAGGACGACAAGCCGCCGCTGAACCTCACGGTGGGCATCACGTCCGAAGGCTTCACGGTCGCCGGCTCCGCAGCGGTGCTCGGCGGTGGTGACGGCGGTCCCGCCGCTGTCGCCGACAAGTCGAACGCTCCGACGGTCGGACTCACGTCGGACGATGCCTACTGCCGCACCTCGCAGTGCGGCGGCGCACCGGAGTGCCAGCACGACACGCCGTGCCACGACTTCAAGGCCCTCAAGGAACTCGTCGTCCAGGTGAAGGACGAGTACCCCGACGAGGAGAACGTCATCATCGCCCCGAACGCGGAGATCCCGTACCACGTCCTCGTCGGCGTGATGGACGCGACCCGTGACCACAAGCCCGAGGGAGCCACGGAGCGCGAGCTCCTCTTCCCCAACGTCGTCGTCGCTGGCGGCGCGAAGTAAGCACGGCCGAGGATTAGCAAGATGGCAAAGCGCCGAGCACCGCCGATCGAGGCGAAGCTGAACATCACCTCCTTGATGGACATCATGACCATCATCCTGGTGTTCCTCCTGAAGTCGTACTCGACGGAGGACATCCAGATCGCGCCGTCGGACGACCTGCGCCTGCCGAGCTCGTCCGCCCAGAAGCCCCCCGAGCTGGCCGTCAACGCCGTCGTCTCGAAGGTGAACATCACCGTCGACGGCGTGAAGGTGGTGGACGTCTCCGGTGGGATCGTGGGCGAGGAGTACAAGCGCGGAACGCTGATTTCGCCCCTCTTTGATACACTCAAGGAGAAGGCGGATGAGGCGAAGGCGCTCGCTGAGCGCAACCCTGCGAACAAGTTCAAGGGACGGATCCTGCTCCAGTGCGACCGGGACATTCCCTTCAGCCTCGTTCGCGAGGTCATGTACACGGCGGGCCAGGCCCAGTTCGCTGAGTTCAAGTTCGTGGTCTACAAGTCCGAATAGGTAGACGCAGGATCGAGAGGACCCCCCGTGCCGGATGCGAGTTCACCAGGTCCTGCTGACCACGTGAACGACAACGAGAGGACCTGATGGCCGCACAGCCAGCGAATCGACCGCGGCGCAGCTCCGGGGCAAAGCGCTCCCCCTCCGGGGGACGTGCACCTCAGCCGAAGATTCTCCGACTCGGCATCATCCACTCTGGCCGGATCGTCGAGGAACGACTGATCCCCGCCGGTCAGTCCGTGACCGTCGGCTCGCACCCCCGCTGCACCGTCGTGATCTCCGATGCGAAGCTGCCCGCGCGGCGCTTCGAGATCTTCTCGTCCCGGAACAACGGCTACGCGCTGCAGTTCACGGGGGAGATGCACGGCAAGGTGGCGGTCGACGACAAGGTCGTCACGCTCGCCTCCCTCGCCCAGAAGGGCACCGCGCGCAAGAAGAGCAACTGGTTCGAGTTGCCCCTGAACCCGAGCAATCGGGGGAAGGTGTACGTCGGCGAGTACACGTTCCTCTTCCAGTTCGTCGCCCCGCCGCCGCAGCCGCTGCGCAGCCGTGGCGGAGACTTCCGCGCCTTCCGCTGGGAGGACGTGGACTGGCTCTTCCTGGCGATCGTCCTGTTCTCCGCGCTGCTCCACACGGCCGTCGTGATCTGGATCGAGTCCCAGCCACCGCCGAAGAAGGTACGGCTCGAGGATCTACCGAACCGGTTCGTCCGCATGATCCTCCCGCCCGAGGAGGAGCCCCCTCCCGCGGAGGAGACCGAGGGCGAGTCGGACGAGGTCGTCCAGAAGGACGAGTCGACTCCCGCGCCCGTCGAGGAGCCGGAGCCGGAGGAGCCCGCGGGCGGCGAAGAGCCCGAGGAGCCCCAGGAGTCGGCGGAGGAGAAGCGCGCCCGCCTCGAGGAGGAGGCCGCGTCCAAGGGTCTCCTTGCCCTCATCGGCACCGCGGGTGACTCGTCCCGTGAGGGAGCGGTCGCGGATCTCCTGTCCGATGGCAGCGGACTCGCGGACGACGTCGGTGAGGCTCTCGCCAACAGCTCCGGCGTAGTGATCGGCCGTCGCGACGTCGACCAGGCTGGCCTGCGTGGCGGCGGCGGTGGTGACGGGGCGGCCGGCATCGGCGACCTCGGCGGCGCTGGCGGTGGCAAGGGCGGCGAGGTCAAGAAGGAAGCCAAGGCCCCGAAGGCGGTCCTCGAGACCGGCTCGGTGGACATCGGCAGCTCCGAGGACGCCGCCTCCGTGCGGTCCACGATGAAGCGCTACAACGCGCGGATCCGGGCCTGCTACGAGAAGGAGCTGAAGAGCAACCCGGACCTGTCCGGGAAGGTCACGGCCTACTGGATCATCACGCCGAGCGGCACGGCCGAGGATGTGGACATCATCGGCAACAGCACCGGCAACGCGGCCCTCGCGTCCTGCATCACCCGGGAGATCAAGCGGATCCGCTTCCCGGCGCCGGAGGACGACATCGAGGTCGACGGCTACAACTGGGTGTTCTCGTCCCAGTAACCATCGGGCACCTGAATGCCCGGGTCTCCCTGTCAGATCAGTCCTTTCTTCCTGACGTGGTTCAGTTCGCGCTGAGACCGCCGAAGTGAGAAGGCAGACAGCTTCTCTGTCCACCGATTGACGTGGGTGGGGAGAGGACCGATACTGAAAGCTGTCCCCGACTGTGAGGAGACCGTGTTGACGCAACCCCGAACTGGTCGAACGCTGCGCGCGACGCTGCTTGCCCTGACCCTGGCGTTCGCCGGGCTCGGCACCGCTCACGCCGCCGATGAGAACAAGGCGGATGCGCTGGTGACGCAGATCCAGGGTGGCATCAGCAGTGTCCAGGGCATGATCGCCGTCGCCTCCGACGCGACGAAGCTCAACTGCCTCAACACCGAGGAAGCCAACCTCCAGGGCTTCCTCGCCGATGCCCAGGGGATCCAGACGCAGCTGGCGGCTGCCATCGCTGGGAACAACCAGGATCAGGTCGAGGCGCAGGAGCAGAAGATCGTTCCCCTGCAGACGAACGTGGACTCGGCGATCAGCCGCGCCACCGGGTGCAAGGGAGCGACGGACCTGACCGACGGCAACACCATGTCGGTCACGGTCACCGGCGGAAACAAGGACGACGGTGGGGACCAGGGCTTCGGCACCGGCCCCCAGGGCTCGACCCGCACCTTGGAGGCCTCGCCCCGCCTCTAGAGGGGCACCCCCTACAGAGAATGGGTCCCGACGCCTTGATTCGGCGGGACTAATAGTGGATAAACGTGCTCGCCTTCGCGTCGTGGGATCCGATAACGAGGGCAGCTGGTTGATGATTCGGGCTGGCGGAAGCGGAGTTAGGGAGCGGTGAAGCAACAGATGCTCACACTGCGGTGCGCCTGGGTGATGTGCCTGGCGCTCTCCCTACTGGCCATGCGTCCTGCGGACGCGGCCGAGAGCGGACTCCCGTTGGGGCCGCTCATCGCGAAGCCGGGCGTCTCCGTCTCCGCCATCTTCGACACCAACGTCTACCGGGACTCCCAGAACCCCGAGCCGGACTTCGGTCTGTGGGTGCGTCCGTACATCGGAGTCGTGTACCCGGGCGAAGACTTCCGCTTCGGGCTCAACGCTTACTACCGGTTCTTCACGTACTTCAACCTCGGGGGCCGGAACCACAACCTGTTCCGCCGGGTCACCGACTTCGGGGTGTCCGCGTCGATCGACGCTGGCCGCCGCAGCAAGGTCGGTTTCTCCACCTCGCCCGAGATCTACAACCGGCCTGCCCAGCGTGGCTTCGGCGACGGCACCGAGCAGACCCTCGGCGCGAACGTCCCGATCGGGATCCACTTCCGGCCCACTCGCGCGTTCCAGATCAACGTGAACGGGCGCTGGAACTGGGCGCGCACCTACTTCTCCCCGACGCTCCTGAGCCTGTCGCCGACCCAGATCGGGAACCGGCACGAGGTCGCCGGTGGCGTCGGAGTGGACTGGAAGTTCTTCCCTCGCTCCCACCTCCTGTTCGACGGCGAGTTCGGGCGCGTGTTCTGGGGTCGCGTCGATCCTGGCCAGAGCGCCTCGATCGCGCAGGAGCCCGCCTGGTTCTGGCGCGTGTGGTTCGGCATCCGGGGGGACATCACCCGGCGCCTCTCGCTGCTCGCCCAGATCGGGTACGGCAACGTCCACTTCGCCCAGGCCTCGTCCACGCCGACCCTCACCGGTCCGTCGGGGATCCTCGGTCGGGTGGAGTTCGCGGTCCGACCGGCGACGACGCAGCGGTTCGCCATCGGGTTCGAGCGCGACTACTCGTTCGCCTACTACACGAACCGGATCGAGAACACGCAGGCGTACTTCAAGTACCAGGGCCTGTTCTTCCAGAGGCTCACCGCCACCTTCGACTTCTCGTGGAACTACCGGAACCTGGTCGGGGCGCTCATCACGCGGAACGAGCACCAGTGGACGGCAGGCGTGGGCCTCGAGGTGATGATCGCCGAGTTCTTCCACGTGGAGGCCGCGTATCGCTTCGCGGCGATCAACCCCACGAGCACCAACACCGGCGAGTTCATCAACAACTCCGTGAACCTGGGCTTCACGCTCGGCTTCAAGTAGCCGCCGGTCCGCTCCCCGCCTCATGGCTTCGGACCCCCCGGAGCGCGTCGCTCTGCTCACTGGTGGCGCCGGCTTCATCGGACACCACCTTGCTCGGACGCTGCTGAGTCGCGGCTGGCGGGTGGTGATCCTCGACGACCTGTCGACGGGGCGCCGCGACAACGTCCCCACCCACCCCCGACTCCGATTCCTCGAAGGCTCGATCCTCGAAGGGGACCGCCTCCGTGACGCCCTCTCGGGCGTGGATGCCGTGTTCCACCTGGCAGCTCAGGTCTCCGTCCCCGAGTCCGTCGCGAACCCTGCGCGGACCGAGCAGATCAACGTCGTGGGGATGCGGCAGCTCCTGGGCGCCGCCTCCGACGCCGGCGCGGGGGCCGTGGTGTTCACGTCGTCGTGCGCGGTCTACGGGGACCCAGCCACCCTGCCGGTGGACGAGTCCACCCCGCTGGCCCCCATGTCTCCCTACGCCGACTCGAAGCGCATCGGCGAGGAGCTGGGCTACGCCGCGGCTGCGGCGGGGGGACCGGGCTTCGCCGCGCTGCGGCTCTTCAACGTCTACGGGCCCGAGCAGGACGCCGGCGGGGCCTACGCAGCGGTGATCGCCGCCTTCGCGTCCCGCGCCGTCGCCGGCACAGCGCCGACGATCTTCGGCGACGGCCTTCAGACCCGCGACTTCGTCTACGTCGAGGACGTGGTCGCCGCTCTGATCGGGGTCGCGGAGCACGTGCTCGCCCACGGAGCCGCCGGGCCCTTCAACGTAGGGACGGGAGACTCCGTCTCCCTGATCGAGCTCTGGACCGCCGTCGCGGAGATCACCGGCGCCGACCCCGCCTACGAGCTGGGACCCGCGCGGGATGGCGACATCCTCCACAGCCGGTCCGACCCGTCGGCCATCGAGCGGGAAGTGGGCTGGGCTGCGAAGATGCCGCTCGCCGCGGGTCTGCGCCGGATGCTGGATCCCCTGGAGAACGAAGGATGAGCAACCACTTCGTGCACGAGAGCTCGTGGGTCGACGACGGGGTCGTCATCGGCGAGGGAACGAAGATCTGGTTCTTCTGCCATGTGCAGAAGGGCTCCACGATCGGCGAGCGCTGCATCATGGGGCAGAACGTGAACGTCGATCGGGACGTGACGATCGGCAACGGCGTCAAGATCCAGAACAACGTCTCGGTCTACAAGGGCGTGCGCATCGAGGACGACGTGTTCCTCGGTCCGAGCTGCGTGTTCACCAACGTGCTGAACCCCCGCGCCCACGTGGAGCGCAAGACGGAGTTCAAGCCGACGGTCGTCGGCCAAGGCGCCACGGTGGGAGCGAACTCCACCATCGTCTGCGGGAACGACCTTGGGGCCTACTCGATGGTGGGGGCCGGAGCGGTCGTCACCTCCGACGTCCCTGCCCATGCCCTCGTCGTCGGGGTGCCCGCGCGGCAGCTGGGCTGGGTGTGTCGGTGCGGAGTCCGCCTGGAGCTGGAGGACGGCGCAGCCACTTGCCCGGAGTGCGGGGATCAGTACGAGCTGAACGACGAGACCCTCGAGCGGGTCGGAGGCTGAGATGAGCGAGCTGAGCATCGGCGTGGTGGGCGCCGGCTACTGGGGCAAGAACATCGTCCGCAACTTCTCACGGGTGCGGGACGCTCGGCTCGTGCGCGTCGCGGATCTGTCCGAGGCCAACCGGGCGCGCGCGGTGGATCTGGCGCCGGGCGCAGAGATCACCAGCGACTTCGACTCGCTCCTCGCGAGCGACATCGATGCCGTCGCCGTGTGCACCCCGGCCGCGACCCACTACGAGCTGGCGCGGGCCGCCCTGGACGCCGGCAAGCATGTCTTCGTGGAGAAGCCCCTGACGCTCGTGGACGACGAGGCGGTCGACCTCGTGGCGGTGGCGGAGGAGAAGGGCCTGACCCTCATGGTGGGGCACCTGATGATCCACCACCCCGCGATCCGGTGGATCAAGGACCAGATCACGAGCGGGGAGATCGGCGATCTCCACTACCTGTACTGCCAGCGCGTGAACCTCGGCGTTGTCCGGTCGGACGAGTCCGCCTGGTGGTCGCTGGCGCCCCACGACCTCTCGATCATGCTCTACCTCCTGGACCAGGACCCGACGACGATCTCGGCCCGCGGCGCCGCGTACCTCCGCCCGGAGATCGAGGACGTCGTGTTCGCGAACATCAAGTTCGCGGGAGGCCAGATGGCCGAGGTGCATACGTCCTGGCTGGACCCCCACAAGGCGCGCCTCCTGACGCTGGTCGGGTCGCGCCGGATGGTCACCTTCGATGACACGGCACCGCGGGAGAAGGTGCGCGTCTACGACAAGGGCGCCGAGCGGACCGTCGACTATCAGAACTACGCGGACCTCATCACCCTGCGCCAGGGCGACATCTGGATCCCGTCGATCAAGGGCACGGAGCCGCTGCTGCTCGAGTGCCAACACTTCGTCGACTGCGTGCGGGACGGGAAGACCCCGGACACCCCGGGCAAGCAGGGGAGAGACGTGGTGCGGATCCTCCAGGCCGGGCAGCGGTCCATGGAGCAGGACGGCGCCCCGATCGACCTGACGTGAGCGCCGGGCGCCTGCGGATCGAGTCTGTCGGCGGGCTCGGCGAGATGGGCCACCACCACATGGTGGTCGACGTAGGGGACGACTCGTTCCTCGTCGACTGCGGGATGCTCTTCGCCCCCGCCTCCGACCCTGGCGTCGACCGGATCCTCCCGTCGTTCGAGCCGGCGCGGCAGCGCGCCGCGGACGGCCGCCTGCGGGGTCTCTTGCTGACCCACGGCCACCTCGACCACCTCGGCGCCGTGCCGGACCTGCTGGCGGCGCTCCCTGGCCTGCCCGTCTACGCGACCTCGTGGGCGTTGGCGCTGCTGCGGCGCCGACTCGACCGGGGCGACGCCCCCCGCACCGCTCCCCTGGAGGCCCGCCTGGTCACTCCCGGGGAGACGATCACCATCGGCGACACCGAGGCCACCTGGCTCCGCGTGACCCACTCGCTCCCGGAGGCCTGCTCCCTCGCTCTTCGGGGAGAGGCGGGCACCGTCGTTCACTCCGGCGACTTCCGAATCCAGGAGGACCCCCTCCTCGGCCCGCCGACGGACCTGGCGGGGCTGCGGGCCATCGGCGACGGTGGCGTCGATCTGGCCCTCGTCGACTCCACGAGCAGCGCCAAGCCTGGCCGCACGCTCTCGGAGCGGGAGGTCGCCCAGCGGCTCGCGGAGGTCGCTCGCGAGGCGACGGGCGCCGTAGTCGTGACGAGCTTCTCCTCCCACGTGGAGCGGATGTACGCCTGCCTGCTGGCGGCAAGAGCGAGCGGGCGGCGGCTCGCCATCTATGGGCGCTCGGCCGAGGAGACGGCGCGCCTCGCCATCGAGCGTGGGCTGCTCCCGGTGGAGGCGGGGGAGCTGCTCCCGATCGACTTCCTCGAGGACCAGCCGAAAGACAAGCTCCTCGCCCTCGTGACGGGCTCCCAGGGGGAGTTCCGCGCCCCCCTGGCGCGCATCGCCCGACAGCAGGACTCGCGCCTGTCGCTGGGCCCCGGGGACCTCGTCGTGTGGAGCGCCCGGGTGATCCCCGGCGGGGAGCGCACCGTGGGCGCGCTCCTCAACCGGTTCGTCGAGGCGGGGGTCCGGGTCATCCCGCCCTGGGGCAAGGACGCGGTGGGTCTCCACACGTCCGGCCACGGCCAGGCGGAGGAGGTCGCCGAGTGGCTCGACTGCGTCCGCCCGCGCCGGGTCCTCCCGATTCACGGCGAGCCGTGGCACCTCGTGCGGCACCGGGACGTGCTGCGGGGGCGTCTCGCCGACGACCGGGTGCTCTCGCTCCGGTCGGGCCAGATCCTGAAGCTCGACGTCGCCGAGGACACCGTGGAGATCACGGACGCGCCGCACCCACAGACCTGGATCGCTCTGGGGGGGCAGGCCTTTCCCCAGGGAGACCGGGCTCTCTCCACCCGGCGCAAGGCCGGCACCCTCGGCGCGGCGACGGTCACGGTTCCCTGGCACGACGGCAAGGTGGCGGGCCGGCCCGTGGTGCACTGCCTCGGCCTCGCCCCCTTGGAAGAGACTCCGGCCCTGGAGCGTTCTCTTGCAGATGCGATCTGGCAGCGACTGGCTGACGCAGCGCCCCAGCGGGACACCGCGGCGGCCACCGAGACCGCCCGCCTGGTGCTCCGGTCCGAGGTCCGCAAGGTGGTGGGGACGAAGCCGCCCTGCACTGCGGCCCTGTTGCCGCTGGACGGCGTGGTAAGTTGCGACGATATCGTCGCCAACCCGGAGCCCGAGCCCGCCCATGGAGCCGACCGAGATCCGACCGCGCCGCGGGAAGACCCGCCGTAGCGACTCCAAGGTCCGCTCCCGGGCCAAGGCGCCCGTTCGCGTGAGGCGCGGCAGCTCGGTGCTGTCCCGAGACGACGAGGGGCGCTCCCGCAGCCGCATCCAGTCATTGCGGGCCATGGGCGTCTCGGCGACCCGGGAGATCGGCGGGCTCGTGGCCCTGGCCGCCGCTGCGCTCTTCCTCCTCAGCCTGCTCTCCTTCCATCCGCGCGACAGCCTCGTCGGGCAGTGGGGGAGCGGCGGCGGCGAGTCCGTCCGCAACTGGATCGGCCCCCTCGGCGCCGCCCTGGCCGACGCCACCGTCAGCCTGCTCGGCCTGACCGCGTTCGCGCTGCCGTTCCTCCTGTTCCTCGCGGCGCTGGCCATCTTCGGTCGCCAGCGCCCCACGAAGCGCTGGCTGCAGGGCCTCGGCTTCGGGATGGTGCTCGGCTGCCTCTCCGTCCTCGTGCAGCTCGCGTTCCCGGACGTGCCCTTCCGCGGCGCCCGGATCAGCGGCGGCGGCGGCCTCGGCGAGCTCCTCAGCGGCCTCGGTCTGCGCACCGTCTCCACCGTGGGGACCGCCATCGTGGGCACCACCGGGCTCCTCATCGGCTCGCGCCTGGCCTTCGGGGTGCGGGTCCTGTCCGTCGCGAAGGGGATCGGCCGCGGCGCAAAGCGAGGGGCGAAGCCTCTCGTCGGGGTGGCGGGCGCCGGGGTCCGTGGCGCCGGGCGGGGTGCGGTGGGAGGCCTGGGGCTCTTGCGGCGCTGGCTCGCCGGGTTCCTCGCTGACTGGACCGAGTCCCGCGAAGTCGCTCGGGAGGAGCGTCGCTTCCGTCGGGAGGAGCGCCTCGCAGCCCTCGAGGAGCAGCGGCTGCTCGCCGAGCCCGAGGACGACGAGCATCTGGATTCCCTCGTCCTCGATGTCTCCGCCGTCGCGCCGGCCCCGGTCGGCCCGTCGGCCGTGGTCCCTGCTCCCGCCCCGATCGCCATGGACACCCCGCGTCCCCGCATCACCCCGCCGGCGGAGACCGCCCCGCTGACCGACACCGCCGAGCGCGCTTCGCGGGTCCGGGTCCCCACGGCGATGCGGGCCTCCACCGACGCCCACGGGCTGACGCCCCCGCCGACGATCGCCCCGATCCCCACCGCCGATGCGATGGAGCTCCCCGTCCTCAACGCGAGCGCCGAGGCCGCGGCTCCTCGGGAGGTGGCTGAGCCCGCCGCGCCCGAGGAGGAGTCGTACCGGGTCGATTCCCTGCGGGGGGCGACGAACATGGGGATCGTCCACGCGGAGATCCGCCGCAAGGGGAAGGGGAGCGCCCCCGTCGACTCGACGGTCGCGTCCTCGCCGGACCTGGAAGTGCCCGAGCCGAGCGTTCAGGCCTCCGCCCCGATCGCGCGCCCCGAGCCCGCCCCGAAGCTCAAGCCCACGATCTCGCCGCCGACGATGAGCGCGAAGGAGTTCGCCGAGCGTCGCCGCGTCCGCCGCCCCGAGCCCACCGACGGGCCCTTCGAGCTTCCGGCCATGTCGCTCCTCAAGTCGCCGCCCGCGGGCTCGCGCGTCATCGACGAGGAGGACCTGGAGCAGCAGGCGAGCCGCCTCGAGGAGACCCTCGGCCACTACAAGGTCGAAGGGCGGGTCACGAACATCCTGCCGGGCCCCGTGGTCACCATGTTCGAGTTCGAGCCGGCCCCGGGCATCAAGGTGAGCCGCATCGCGAACCTCGAGAACGATCTGGCCATGGCCCTGCGGGCGACCAAGGTGCGCATCGTCGCGCCCATCCCTGGCAAGGGCGCCGTCGGCATCGAGATCCCCAGCAAGAGCCGTGAGATCATCTACCTCAAGGAGGTGCTCAACAGCTCGGCGTTCCGCAACCCGAAGCTCCGGCTCCCCCTGGCGATCGGCAAGGCGATCGACGCCCAGCCCGTCACGTCCGACTGGGCGAAGATGCCCCACGTGCTCGTCGCCGGGACCACCGGGTCCGGCAAGTCCGTGTGCGTGAACTCCTTCATCCTGTCGCTGCTCTACAGCAAGACGCCCGAGCAGCTCCGGATGATCCTCGTCGACCCGAAGATGCTCGAGTTCAGCATCTACGACGGCATCCCCCACCTCCTCGTCCCCGTCGTCACCTCGCCGAAGAAGGCGGCGGTGGCGCTGAAGTGGGCCGTGGAGGAGATGACGCGGCGGTACAAGGTCCTCGCCGCGATGAACGTGCGAAACATCATCGGATACAACGAGAAGGTCGATGGGCTGACCGAGGAGTGGTCGGCGTTCCGGAAGGCCCAGAGCGAGGGACGGGAAGCCAAGCGGCCCGACTGCGGGCGCGAGCCGGGCTCGGACAACGTGTGTTTCGTGAGCCGAGGAGGCGATCCGATCGGTCCTCCCGAGAAGATGCCCTACATCGTCATCATCATCGACGAGCTCGCGGACCTGATGATGGTCGCCCGCAAGGAAGTCGAGGAGTCCATCGTCCGGCTCGCCCAGATGGCGCGCGCGGCGGGCATCCACATGCTGTTGGCGACCCAGCGCCCGTCCGTGGACGTCATCACCGGGCTCATCAAGGCGAACTTCCCCACCCGCCTCTCCTTCAAGGTGTCCTCGAAGGTCGACTCGCGCACCGTCCTGGACGCGAACGGCGCCGAGAACCTGCTCGGCATGGGCGACGGGCTGTTCCTGCCGCCCGGATCGTCGGACCTGACGCGCATCCACGGCGCCTTCGTCTCGGACGAGGAGGTCGAGGAGATCGTCAAGCACCTCAAGTCCCAGGGGGAGCCCCAGTACGTCGAGGCCGTCCTCATGGGCGACGACGACGAGGACGAGGGCGGCGTCGCGGACGAGGACCTGGACGACATGTACGACGCGGCGGTGGCGTGCGTGGCGGAGATGGGCAAGGCGAGCACCTCGCTCCTCCAGCGCAAGCTGGGGCTCGGCTACAACCGCGCGGCGCGCATCATGGACAGCATGGAGCGCAACGGCGTGATCGGACCCGCGAACGGCGCGAAGCCCCGCGAGGTCTATGTGAACCCCCTGTGAGGGCGCTCCTGGTTGCGGCCTTCCTGGCCCTCGCGCTGGGCTCGTCCCCGGCCCTCGCTGAGGAGCCCGGGAACGACCGGAAGGCTCAGGTCGACGACTTGCTGGCGAAGATGGCGAAGGCCCACGAGGGCCTGAACACGCTGAGCGCGTCCTTCACCCAGACGAGCAGCGGGATCTCCTACCCCGTGCCCTTCGTCCAGAAGGGCACTCTGGAGCTCGAGGTCCCCGGGAAGATGCGCTGGGAGTTCGCCGGCGACACGCCCACCACCTGGGTGTCCGACGGGGCCACCCTCTGGGTCCTCGATCCCACCGAGAAGACCTGCACGAAGTACCGCAGCGCGGCGGGTGCCATCACCACCTACTTCGGCTTCCTCACCGGCTCGGCGGACCCGCGGGAGCTCTTCCGCGTGTCTCCCACGACCGCCACGCCTCCGGTGCCGGACGCCGTGGGCCTCGAGCTGAAGCCGAAGGAGGCCGACGGCTCGGTGGAGGCGGTGCGCCTCTGGCTCGACGGGGGCACCCACCGGGTGACGGCGCTGACGATGCTGACCCCGTTCGGCGACGCGACCCGCATGGTCCTCGAGGACGTGAAGACCCCGGACGACCTGCCGGACGACCGCTTCGTCTGGGAGGGCGTGGAGGGCTGGCGGGTCATCGAGGGCGACTGACCGCCCGCGCGCACGGTGCTTGACGGACGGGCGTTCCTGCACCACCCTCCGCGCCGATGAGTTCGCGCCTCCCCATCATCCAGCCCGGCCCTGCCATCCCGTTCCCCGAGGAGCTCCGCGGCGAGGGCCAGCGGGTCCACTTCGTCAGCCTCGGTTGCCCGAAGAACCGCACGGACAGCGAGGTGATGCTCGCGCGCCTCGGCGGCGCCGGGTACGAGCTGACGGATGCGGCCGACGACGCCGACGTCATCGTCGTGAACACCTGCACCTTCATCGACGCCGCCACGACCGAGTCCGTGGAGACCGTGCTCGAGATGGCCGAGCTCAAGGCCCGGGGCAAGGCGCGCAAGCTGGTCGTCAGCGGCTGCATGGCCCAGCGGCACCACGAGGCGCTCAAGGCGGAGCTGCCCGAGGTGGACGCCTTCGTGGGGACCGGCGACTACCACCGCATCCTCGAGGTCGTCGCCCCGACGGAGGTCCGCGCGGACATCGTGGGGCAGCCGGTCTACGTACAGGGCGCCGAGGCACGGGTGAACACGCTCACGCCGTGGTCCGCGTACGTGAAGATCCTCGAGGGCTGCCCTCAGCGCTGCACCTTCTGCATCATCCCGCAGCTCCGCGGGGACCTGATGAGCCGGCCCATGGACGTCATCGTCGACGAGGCGCGGGCGCTGGCGGAGCGGGGGGTCAAGGAGCTCAACCTGGTCGGCCAGGACAGCAACTCCTGGGGCCGCGACATCGGCGCCGAGCGGCTGCCGGACCTGCTCCGCGCGCTGGACGGAGTGGATGGGATCGAGTGGGTGCGGCTGCTGTACAGCTACCCCGCGAAGTTCAAGGACGACCTCATCGACGCCTTCGTCGAGCTGGACAGCGTCGTGCCGTACATCGACATGCCGCTCCAGCACATCAGCAACCCGATCCTCAAGGCGATGCGCCGCGGGGTGAGCAGCGACCGCACGCGCAAGCTGCTGAGCAAGCTGCGGACGCGCATCCCGGACGTGGCGATCCGCACCGGGTTCATCGTGGGCTTCCCGGGGGAGACCGAGGAGCACTTCGAGGAGCTCATGGAGTTCGTCGAGGAGCAGCGGTTCGACAACGCCGGCGTGTTCACGTTCTCGCCCCAGGAGGAGACGCCGGCTGCCCACCTGCCGGATCAGGTCCCCGAGGAGGTCCGCCGGGAGCGGCGCGATCGGCTGATGACGCTCCAGCAGGAGCTGCACCTCGAGAACAACACCGACTGGCTGGGCCGCACGGTGGACGTGCTCGTGGAGGGCATGCACCCGGAGACGGAGCTGCTGTGGGTGGGCCGCAGCGCCCGCCAGGCGCCGGAGATCGACGGGCGCGTGATCATCAACGACGCCGCGAACGCCGCCTTCGGCGACATCGTGAAGGTCGAGATCAGCGACGTCGCTGGCTACGACCTCGTCGGCGCCGTCGTCGACTGAGCGCGCTCCGCCGAGCGCAGGTCAGAGGATCGCGATCGCCTTGACGATGCCCGCGATCGTGTCCCGGTTCTCCGTTGACAGCGCCGAGAACGCGATCCCCATCCCGGGGTTCGGTGTGTCCACGCTTCCGTTGACCCAGGCCACGGTCCCGTCGACCTGCACCTCGTCTCCCCCGCCGGGAGGGGTGAAGCGGATCACGAGGTCGGCGCCCACGGGGAGCGGGTCCTTCGTGAGGATGAAGATCCCCCCGTGGCTGATGTTGCTGCTCTCCTCGTAGAGGAAGTCGCCGCCGTCGCTGTGTCGGTAGTTCAGCTCGAGGCGCAGGGGCTTTCGCTCGTGCGCCCTCTTCTCGATGCCCATCGCGTATCTCCCCTCCGAGCGCGGGTCCAGGACCCGGCGCTCAGGTGGGCGGCCGCCGGATCATCCCGGCGGTAGCGCCTGTGCCTGCTCCATCGGCGTCTCTGGAGCGAACTTGTGCGCAACCGCGTGGAGTTCTTCGAGATCGGCGAGCAGTCGGCGCCCGGAGGCGGTTGGATCCGCCCGCTCCCTGAGGACCTGGAGGCCTCCTTCGTTCCCCGCGAGGACCTGGGCGCGGCGCCGGGCGAACTCGGGGGAGCGGGAGAGGGGGTGGTCCTGCTCCGCGAGGGCGAGGTGCAGGGCGGCGACGGGGACGAACGCGTGGACAGCGAGCAGGACGCCCATGAGGGGGCGGAGATCGGGACGGACCGGCGACTCGGCCCAGTCCGTCCGCCCGTTCACCAGCACCTTGTCGAGCCAGAGCAGCAGGTTGAGCTTGCCGTGCTGGGTCTCGTGGACGATCGCCTCAGCCAGCGTCAGGGCGCTCGGGTGCAGGGTCAGGTAGGCGAGGCCGGGCGCGTCGCCGTAGGACGCGGAGAGGTGGCGCTCGGGCTCGTAGCCGACCGGCACCAGGCGGCTCAGGGTCGCGGGGAGCTCGGCGTACCAGGTGGGGAGGGTGGCGCGGACGACGTCGAGGGCCTCGCGGAGGGCGGAGAGCCAGGCGGGGAGGGGGTGGCCGCCCAGGTCCACGGCGTTTCCGGCCTTGTCCGGGTGGTCCTCTAGGTGGGACAGGGGGTTGCTGTCGGCGAGGCAGAGCTCGATGTGGGAGTCGGGGAGCGCATGGGACGAGGGGGAGGCGAGCTCTGCGGGGTCGGCGTGAGAGCCGTCGGCGAGCTCGACGGAGAGGCCCGCGGCGTCGAGAAGCAAGGCGCGGGCGGGCTCGTCGAAGGCCACGTGCCCGGCCCGGAGGCCATGCAGCGCCGTGATCGGCGCCTCGACCAGCAGGGCTTCGCGCGGGGTGACGCCGCGGGCGTGCAGCGCCGCGAGGAGGTTGGGCCAGGCGCGGCGGCGGGCGGTCTCGGCGTCGAGGAGGCCGTTGCGCTGGGCGAGGAGGAAGGGGAGGACGTCGGGCGCGCCGATGGCATCCAGCGTCGGCCCCGGGGCCTGACGGAGGAGGTCTTCGAGGACCCGCGACTCCTTCCGGGGGCCCGCGAGCAGATCGCGGGCTGCCAGGAGGCGGACCTTGCGCCGGAGCGACGCGCACGTGCGGTCGCCGGGGGGCGGCAGCAGCAGAAGGCCCGACGGGAGCGGAGTCGCCATGGGGCCGAGTATGCGTCGAAGCCTGCCGATCGGGCAGGTGGGACCTACAATCCCGCCGTATGGAGCCGAAGACCGACCGCCCCGTGATCGCTGCCGGTGTCCCCTGGAGGGGCTGGCGGGACGTGGCGGTGGAGGGGACGGTGTCCCTCGAGGACGTGGTCGCGCAGGGGCGGAGCGGGGTGCTGCTCGGGGGAGGGGACCTGCTGGGCCGGCCCGACCTGCCGGCGCTCCTGGCGGCGCTGGGGCCGGTCGAGCTCCTCACCGATGGCCTGCGTCTGCGGGCGCCGGCGGTGCTGTCGCTGCTTCGGGAGCGCGGGGCCTCGGTGCGGGTGCTGCTGTTCAGCGCGATCCCCGCCTGTCATGACTGGCTCGCGGGAGGCGAGGAGTGTCTCTCGATCCTGCGGGGGGTCCGCGCTGCCGTCCGAGCGGGTCTGCGGGTGACCGTGGAGGTGGCGGTGACGCGCCCCGCGATGGAGACGCTCGGGGCCACGGTGGATGCGCTCGTGGCTCTCGGCGTGGCGGGGATCACGCTGCGGCCGGTCGACCTGACGCAGGTGGAGCCTGACCGGGTGGTCGCTCTCGGGGCTCGGGTCGGGTTGCTGGGGCGGCGTCTGGCGGAGGCCTGCGCGCCGGCGTTGCGGGCCGGCGTGGCTCTGGAGATTCGGGGCGTCCCGCCTTCGCTGCTTCCGGCGAACCTGCGGGGCCTCGCGGACGACGGCGCTCTCTCGGCGCGCTACGTCGAGGTGTTCGGCGATCTCGAGCTCCGGTCGTCACCGACGGGAGACTCCGAGGTCCGCAGCGTGAGCTGGTCCGCGGACGAGCCGCGCCGGGAGGTGCGGCGGCGGCTGGTGCGCGCGCTCGAGCACCGACCGCAGCTCCTGCGCATCGATGGGGTCGACGTCCTGCGGCATCCCGCGGCGGCGGAGCTGGTCCGGGAGGCTGTGAGGAGCGCGCCCGGCGTCGAGCTGGCGGCGGACCTGGCGCCGCTGACGGACTGGTCCGACGACGAGGTCCATCGTGTGCGCAAGCTTCGGCGCGTCTCTTCACTCGTGAGTGGCGCCGGCGCCGCGGCCGCCCGCGAGCGCCTGACGCGCCACGGAGTGCCGACGTGAGCGCCTCGCTCCGGGAGGACATGCTCGAGCGGGAGCGCATCGCCAATCGCAAGAAGCACTGGGTGCGGGCGGTGACGGCGTGCAACTCGCGCTGCCTCTTCTGCCTCGACTCGGACACGCCGCGGAACCTCTTTCTGCCCTTCGACCAGGTCGTGGGCGAGCTGCGGCGGGGCCGCGAGGAGCTCGACGCGGACAAGGTGATCATCAGCGGAGGGGAGGCCTCGCTGCATCCTCAGTTCCACGAGCTGATCGCCGCAGCGAAGGAGCTCGGCTACGACCGGGTCCAGACCGTCACGAACGGGTGGATGTACGCAGACCCGGACTTCTACAAGCGAGCCGTGGCCGCCGGGCTCGGGGAGATCACGTTCTCGCTCCACGGCCACACCGCCAAGCTGCACGACCACCTGACCCAGCACCCGGGCTCCTTCGCGAGGCTCATCAAGTCCATGGTGCGCGCGGTGAGGCGGCGGGACGTGATCGTCAATGTCGACGTCGTCATCAACAAGCAGAACGTGGGCGTGATCGACAAGATCCTCGAGCTCTGCATCGGGCTCGGGGTGACCGAGTTCGACCTGCTGCACGTCATCCCCCAGGCCAACGCCTTCGACCACCGGGACGAGCTCTTCTACGACCCCCGCGAGCACATCGAGACACTGCACAAGGTCTTTCGCCTGAACCGGCACCCCGGCTTCGTGGTGTGGACGAATCGGTTCCCTGTGTCGTACCTGGAGGGCCTTGAAGACCTCATCCAGGACCCCCACAAGATGCTCGACGAGGTGAACGGGCGCCGGTTCCAGGTGCGGCGCTACCTGGACGGTGGGGCGCCGCTCGACTGCCGGCAGCCGGAGCGCTGCGTCCACTGCTTCATCGAGCCGTTCTGCACCTCGGCGGACCGGGTGATCGAGGCGGTGCGCGACCAGGGGGTGGAGCTGCTGGACCTCGGCCGGTCGCCGGTTGCGGAGGACTGGGAGCTCGTCGCGGACGGTGACGGGCTTGTCTACGGGGCGGGGGGCGTCGCCGTCTGGCTGCCGGAGGTGCCGGAGGCGCTGCCGGTGGGGGGACGGGTGCTGCTCCGGGTCGACGCGCTCGATGTTGAGGGGCTGGCGCACCTTCCGCTGGACGTCGAGCTGGAGATCGCCGAGCCGGAGCAGCTGGACGCGATCTTCCTGACCAACCCAGGACAGGAACTGTCCCGGCGGGTCTGCATCCTCCTCAACCGTCGCACGGGCCCCTGGCTGCTGGCCCATCGCGACGTGGTGGGGGAACACCTCGATGACGTCTGGATCAGACAACCGACCTGGGAACACCTGGCGGACGCGGCGGCGGAGGACGTCCGGGATCCCGCCGGGTTCTTCGCGGCGCTGGACCTGCCCATCGCGGTCGCGGGGCTCACCGCGTGCCTCGCCCCGGGGACGAAGTTCCTGGCGGAGCCGGTGCGTCTTCCGATCTCGGTCTTCGATCGGGAGTCGGGTCGCCTCGCGATCCGGCCCTTGGCGCGGCATCACGTGGAGTCCCGCTACCGCGCCCACTCGCTGCGGTGTCGGGACTGCCGGGTGCGGGAGCGCTGCGAAGGTCCGCACATCAACATGGTCCGCGATCAGGGACTCGCTCTGTGTGCGCCCCTCGGGGACGACGCGTGGGGGGACAGCGCCGACGCTCAGCTGCGGGCGCTCCACCCCTCGTCTCCGGCCCGGCTCGCCTCGGGGCGGCCTCCGGAGGCGGCGGCGCCGAGCCTCCCCGGCTTCGCGGGCCCCGACGTGGCTCCCATGGACCCCCTCGCCGTCCTCGCGCGGGACAAGGCAGAGGCGCGGCGCAAGCGGCGGCTGGAGATCCTCTGATGGCCAACCTCGGCTATCTCCAGCTGACGCGGGACTGCTACCAGGGCTGTCGCTTCTGTTCGAACCCCCCGACCGGCGTCGACCTGGGCGAGGACGCGATGCGCGCCGAGCTGGGTCGCCTGGCGGAGTTTGGCTACGACGGGGTGATCCTCACCGGGGGCGAGCCGAGCCTGTCGCCGCTGTTGTTCCCTGCGCTGGCCCGCGCGCGGGAGCTGGGACTCCACAGTCGGATGATCACGAACGGGCAGCTGCTCGCGGACGAGGCGTTCTTCCGCAGGTGCGTGGACGCCGGGCTGAGCCACATCCACGTGTCCCTCCACTCGTACCGGGAAGAGGTCCACGACTTCATCACCCGATACAAGAGGGCGTGGGAGACCCTGGTTCGGTGTCTCGAGCTGGTGCCGGAGATGGGCATCACCTGCGACATCAACACCGTGATCTGCTCCTACAACGCACACCATCTCCACGAGACCGTCCAGTGGATCAGCGAGCGCTTCCCGCATGTGCGGCACTTCGTCTGGAACAACATGGACCCAGACGGCAACCGGGCGGAGGAGAACCCCGACTGCATCGCGCGGCACCACGAGTTCCAGGTGAGCCTCGAGAAGGCGATGGACTACCTGGACGCCAGCGGGCGCACGTTCCGGGCCGAGCGGGTGCCTCTCTGCTTCATGCCCCGGTACGCGTGGGCCTCGACGGAGACCCGCAAGATCGTCAAGGAGGAGGAGCGCTGCATCCGCTTCCTGGACGACAAGGGATTCGTGCACCAGAAGGAGTTCCTCCACGGCAAGGGGGCAGCGTGCGACTCGTGCAGCTACGACCCCATCTGCGCGGGGATGTTCTCCATGGCGCGGTCCTTCGACGAGCGGGAGCTCTCCCCCGTGTTCTCGGACCCTCGGCCGGTGATCAGGGAGGTGCTTCGCGGGGACCCGTCACCCGACCTCGTGGAGCGCATCCTGGCGCGGCGGGGGCGGCGCTCGGCGACCGAGCAGCCCAGCGAGGAGGCGCGGGGCAGGGCGCGGCTGCGGACGTTGGGGACGCCCGCCAGCGCGATGCCCGGCTTCGGTCCCAGGAGTTGAGCTATCTTCGAGCCGCCCCGGAAGACCGCATGACAGCGCGGAGGTGATGATGAGCAACGAATCTGTGGACCTCGGCCGCCGGAAGGTGCTCACCGCTGGGGCAGTCGCCGTCCTTGCCTCACCCCTGGCGGCGGCCGGTGTGGCCTCGGCGAAGGGGACGGACGCTCCGGCGATGCCTCCGGGGACCCCCAGCCCCAAGTCGGCGAAGGACAAGGAGACCCAGGAGGCGGCGATTCGTCTCGCTGCGGACGCCCCTGTAGCGTCGCTCGAGGTGTTCGCGCCGCTGTCTCCGGGGGACGAGGTGGCCTTCGACTGGGTCCTCCGTGAGGTCCGGGCGCCGGAGAAGGGCGCGATGCTCGTCGTGTTGTCGAAGGCCGGCAAGGAGGCCCGGATCCACGTGTGCGCCAACGCGGGCTGCGCGGTGGGACCGGCGTCCACCGAGGCTCTCGACTTCGTGATCATGAACGACGGCAGCGGCGACGAGCCGACGGACGAGGAGCTCGGGCTCGCGCTGGTCGCCCTGGCGGGCGCCGCGGCGAAGACGGGGGTCGTGCCGAAGGGGCTGCTCACCCATGAGCAGAGGATCGAGAAGTGGCTGGGCGAGGAGCCGGGAGCGTTGCTGTGAGTGACGGGGACGAGCTCGAGCTCGCCTACGACCTGGGGGCCCGCACGGTCTCCTTCGATCTCCACGAAGAGCTCTACGACCGGGAGGCGATCTACGGAGCCGCCTACCTGTTCGTCGACCGGGCCTACCTGTTCCTGTCGCGGCCGGCGGACAACCACGTGCGGGTCCGGCTCCGGACGAAGGCGGAGACGACCGAGGAGGGACTGACGGCCCTCGCCGGCGAGTTCGCCAATGAGCTGCTGAACCAGATGGTGAGGCGGCAGGTGAGCCAGTCGACGGCCCAGATCCGCGAGTACACGCTGGCGCGCGCCTTCTTCGGCGACGACGGGCGCGCTTCGATCGACGCTCTGCTGGCGGAGCTCGACGCCGAGGAGCTCGACGACGACCCGCTCGAGATCGAGGTTCCATGGGAGCGCTCGGGGCAGGGGAGCGTCGGTGGCTGACTCGGCTCCTGCGGACCTCGCCAGCGAGCTCCGATTCGACCGGTCGCTCTACTCCGCTTCCGCCGTGACCGGCGCAGTGGAGGCGTTCGCGGGCCTGGCGACGCTCACTCTCACCGAGGACGACGACGCCTTCGTGGTCTCCGTGACGGACCCGAAGCCGAAGTTCGCCCCCGTGCTGGCCGACGAGCTCGCCAACTACGCCCTCGCGGAGACCGCGGCGGGGAGGCGCGGATGAACGCGCCGCGCCGCACGATCCGGCTCAAGCGTCCGGCGGTGAACGGCGACGAGCTCGCCTGGTTCCGCTTCGGGCGCATCGGCGGGCGCGTGGTCATCACGAACGACGTGGGCGACTGGGAGCTGCTGGACGAGCCCGAGTTCCACGACTTGCTCGCGGGCCGCATCGACGACGAGCACCCGCGCCACGCGGTGCTCCAGGCGAAGGGCTTCCTCCGGGACGACATGGACGTGGCGGGGCTCGCGGGGCGCCTCCGGCGCAAGCGGCGGTTCCTGGGCCAGGGTCCCCACCTCGGCATCATCATCACCACCCTGCGGTGCAACCAGAACTGCCGCTACTGCCACGCCTCACGCACGGAGATGGACCGGGTCGACACGGACATGTCGCTGGAGACGGCCAAGAAGGTCGTCGACCACATCATGCAGACCCCGTCGCCGTACCTGAACATCGAGTTCCAGGGGGGTGAGCCGACTGTCGCCTTCGAGACGCTCAAGTTCATCGTCGAGTACAGCCGGGAGAAGAACCGGTACGAGAACAAGCGCCTGGAACACTCCCTCGTCACGAACATGACGACCATGACGGAGCCCATGGCCGAGTGGCTCGTGCGGAACAACGTCCTCGTCTGCACCTCCCTCGACGGCCCCGCCGAGGTCCACAACTACAACCGGACCTGGCAGAAGGGCAGCAGCGCGTACGACCACGTCATTCACTGGATCAAGTGGTTCAACAACCGGTACATCGAGCTGGGTCGGGATCCGCGGCTGTGGCACGTCGACGCCCTGATGACCACGACCCGCAAGACCATCGAGCACTGGAAGGAGGTCATCGACCTCTACGTCTCGCTGGGGATCCGCAACGTCCACCTGCGCCCCCTGAACCCCTTCGGGTTCGCCATGAGCACCTGGAAGCGCATCGGCTACACGGCGGAGGAGTACCTCGCCTTCTACCAGCGCTGCTTCGACTACATCCTCGACCTGAACCGGCAGGGGGTGGAGATCTCCGAGGGGACCGCGTCCGTCTTCCTCATGAAGATGCTGACCCCGGACGACCCGAACTTCGTGGACATCCGCTCTCCGGTCGGCTCCGGCACCGGGCAGCTCGCCTACATGTACGACGGCACCATTCATGCCTCCGACGAGGCGCGGATGATCGCGGCCATGGGGGACGACCTGTTCACTATCGGGCACGTGGATGACACCACCTTCGAGCAGGCGACGAACCACCCGACGGTCAAGGCGATCGCGGTGGCCTCCATCCTCGACTCGCTCCCCCAGTGTGCGGACTGCTGGAACGCGCCGTTTTGCGGCGTGCGCCCGCTCCACAACTACATGCTCCATCAGGACCTGTTCGCCCAGCGCCCCAACACCCCCAAGTGCTCGGAACACATGGGGATCGCCTCGATGCTCCTCCGCAAGCTCGACCAGGACGAGGACGGCTCCGTGGAGCGGATCTTCCGCCGCTGGACGATCTCCCGCCCCCGCGACCCGGACGAAGGGCTGGACGAAGGCTCTCCGGTGGGGGATCCTGCAACGACGGAAGCGTCTGTGCCCTCGGGCCACGGGCGCCTCCCAGTGCTGGAGTAAGCCGGATGGCCTTCGAAGACGAGCTGCCCAAGCGACGCCGTTCCCCCTCGCAGTACCTGCAGGCGGACGAGGCGAAGTCTGTCGAGCGGGCCGCCTCCGATGAGCTCCGCGACCAGGCCCGGTCCGTCCTCCGGGACGAGCAGAACTCGGGCTGGGTCCTCGCCCAGCACTGCTCCCACGGCTCCCATGGGTCGCACGGCTCCCACGGGTCGCACGGCTCCCACGGGTCGCACGGCTCCCACGGGTCGCATGGCTCCCACGGGTCGCACGGCTCCCACGGGCAGTGGTAGGGACCGAGCCCCGCTCCGCGCCCGCCGAGTCTCCCTCCGCCGACGAGGCGGCCAGCCGCACCCTCATCCTCACCGTCACGCGGCGCTGCGATCTGCGCTGCGCCTACTGCCCCACGGCCAAGGACGGCATGCCCGAGCTGTCCAGCGACGACGCGCGCCGGGCCGTCCGGCTGTTCGCCGAGCGCTACGGGGGAGGGGACATCAAGGTCTTCGGCGGCGAGCCGCTCCTCGTCCCCGACGTGGTCCGCGCGGCGGTGGACGAGGCCTGCGCGCACCCGTCCATCCGGCGGGTCTACGTGTCCACGAACGGCCTCGGCCTCACCGATGCCTGGCTCGACTGGGTCGCCGAGCAGCCCAAGGCCATCCTCACCATCTCCATGGACGGCGCTCCCGAGGACCATCGACGCTTCCGCAAGGCCCTGCCGGGGGTCGCTGACGCCTACGCGCACCTCCAGACGCTCATGCCGCGGCTCATCTCCACGCCACGCGTCGTCATCACCCAGACCGTCCCCCCGGCCACCGCCCACCGCGCGGCCGAGAACTTCGAGCACCTCCTGGGGCTCGGCCTGCGTCGCTTCAACTTCCTCCCCGGCTACTTCATCCCCTGGCGCGCCGACCAGCTGGACGCGCTGCGCGCCAGCTACGCCCGCATCGGCGACCGGATCCGTGCGCTCTGGGAGCAGGGAGAGCAGCTCTACCTGCGCAACCTCTTCGTCTGGGCGCCCACCCCCTTCTTCAACACCGGCCTCGTCGTCGACTCCGACGGCTCCATCCACAGCTCCAACGTGGTCCTGTCGGGCAAGCTCGAGGAGCTCGGCGCCCGCACCCGCCTGGGGACGCTGGACGACCCCCCGGACGCGGCGCTCCTCGACCGCAGCGCCGCTGCAACCTGGGAGCTGCTCCAGGACGAACTCCCCGAGCGCATCATCGAGAGCACCCGCGCCGCCGACGCCGCCCTGTCCGACCTCGTCCGTTCGCTGTACCCGCACTGGGCCCGCTACCGGAAGCGCCGCAAGAAGGAGCGGCTTCGCCTCGCCTTCGAAGCCCAGCCCGTCACCCCCGAGGACTCGAACCCCACGCCGTGGATCGGGCCCGACGGCCAGGTGATGCGCCGCCTGGAGCTCCACGTCACCTACACCTGCCCCGAGCGCTGCGTCTTCTGCTCCGAGGACCACCGCATGGCGGCCTTCCACGCCTTCCCGGTCACGTGGAAGCGGGTCGCCGCCGTGATCCGCAAGCACCACCGGCGCGGCGTGCGCGCCGTCCACCTCACCGGCGGTGAGCCGACCATCCACCCACGGTTCGTCGACATCCTCGCCCTCGCGAAGGGTCTGGGGATGCGCACGTCCGTCGGCACCATCGGGACCATGCTCGCCCGCCCTGACTTCGCGGACCGAGCGCTCCCCCATCTCGACGAGGCCCTCTTCTCGCTCCACGGTCCGACGGCCGCCGTCCACGATGCCCTCGCGGGACGGGAGGGATCCTTCGAACAGGTCACGGCTGCCCTCGCTCGGTGCGCAGCCCAGCCGGGCTTCATGGCCGCGGTGAACACGGTCCTGACCCCCGACAACATCGAGCACCTGCCCGCCACCGCAGAGCTCGCCGCGTCCCTCGGGGCGCAGCTCCTCATCGTCTCGAACACCACGCCGGAGGGCGCGGCCCTCGATCGCTACGACGACCTCGCCCCCACGCTTGAGTCCCTGGCGCGCGTCCTGCCCACCGTGCCCGCCCGGGTCCCGTCGATGGTGGTGCGCTTCTTCGGCGTCCCCATGTGTCTGCTCGGGGAGCACCGGATGCTGTCGAATGACCTGCACTGGGACCCGCGGGTGACAAGCGAGTGGGCGCGCCGCCCGGGCAAGGCCGTGTTCGAGGACTTCTACAACTGGCGCCCGGACCGCAAGCGAACCCACGTGGACGCCTGCACCGCCTGCTCCATGCGTGGGCTCTGCACCGGGGTCTACGGCGAGTACGCAGCCCGGCGCTCCACCGACGCCCTGCGTCCCCTGGTCCCCGAGGCGGGATGACCCTGGAGCTGACGGACGGGGAGCACCTCGCCGCCGCCTGCGCCTTCGCGGTGATGGTGTGGGGGTGGTGGCGTCGCCCCGAGGGTCGCTCCGAGCGCTCGCTGCTGTGGGCGGCCGCCGTCGCCGCGCTCCCCATCGCGCTCATGGTGCTGCCGAGCGCGCTGTCCACCTTCCTCGTGGGCAAGGAGGGGCTCGCCGAGGCCGCCACCGAAGGCCTGCTCCTGGGGCTCGCGGCCCGGGCGTTCGTCGCACGGCAGCCCTGGATCGTCGTGGGGGCCCTGGCGCTCTTCCTCGAGGAGGTCGACTACCTCCAGTGGTTCACCGACACCGCCACGCCGGCCTGGCTGGAGGAGGCGGGCTCCAACTCCACGCGGCTGAACACCCACAACCTGCCCGGCGCGGAGGTCGCGTGGCGGCTGGGCCCCCTCGCCGCCGTGGCCCTCCTGAGCGCGCACCCCCGCTGGCCGGCAGATCTGCGCGTCCTCGCCGACCGCCTGCGCCTCCCGCTGCTCCACCCGGGCGTGCTGCGGGCTGCGGCCTTGCTCCTCGTCCTCGCGCTCCTCACGGCCGTCATCGAGGGGGAGGACAGCGCCGACGAGTGCGGCGAGCTGGGTGCGGTCTTGCTCGTGGCCCTCGGCTGGCGCTCCGGGCCGGCCATGGAGGTGCGCGATGGGTGAGCCGCTGCGCTGCACCCCGCTGGGCCCCTCCGGGCCGAGGGCGCGCCTGGACGCCTTCGTGTGGCGGGGCGCTCGGGCCGATCTGGGGATCTGGACCGACCGGGCCGGCGAGCGCTTCATGGTGCGAAGCCGGGTCCGGCGGGAGAGTGATGGGGTCCTGCGTCGCCTGCGGGTGCGCAGCATCGTGGAACCCGACGCGCCTCGCGAGCTGGACCGGACCACCTTCGAGCTCCACGACGACCGCTTCATCGAGCTCGTGCCCCCCCTCGCCGACGCCCCGGCCCGCCAGCTCGTCCTCCCCGCCGTCCTGGAGCGGGACACGCCCGTGCACCCCGAGGCGGTCGCCGGCGCGACGGTGACCCTCCGCTACGTGGGACCGACGGCGCTCGAGCTCGATGGGATGCGCGCGGAGCGCATGGCCCTCCTCCTGCGACTCGACGGTGCGACCCCGATGGACCAGTGGATGGTGGAGGGGGTGGGCGAGGTCGCCCTGGGCCCGGCCGATGGGCCCGCCCGGCGCTGGCTCGCGGCCTGGCGGGCCGGAGACAGCTCCGACCTGCTCTTCGCCACCCCGCGCGGCTGACCCCCGCCGCCGCCGCTCCTAGTAGCCACTAGTCCCGCGGCCACGCCGCCATGTACGCGTCTGCGCTCGCGCCGCGTGCCTCGATAGCGGTGGCGGTCGGGACGAGCAGCAGGTCGCTCAGCTGCTCTCGCACCCCCCGCAGCGGCCTCGGGTCCACGCCCGCCTCGGAGAACAGCCGGTCCACCTCGGCCCACGCCCCCTCGGGTCCCTCCCGGAACCCGATCCGGTGGACGTCGTAGATGGGGTTCAGGGCGACGCGCGGCGCTTCCGGATCGGCCCCGACCCGGAGCGTCACGTAGTGGAACTCCGCCAGTCCCACACGGGCGCGGTCGAGTCCCTCGGCGAGCACCCCGAGCTCGTCCGCGCACCGTGGCAACCCCGCGCCGATGCGCCGCACGAGTGCCCACCGATCCCGGTCACCCACGTAGAGCTTGAGGCGCGCGCTCCCCCCGGCGAGATCCACCGTCGCCACCCCCACGGAGGTGTCCCCCAGCCCCGCCGGCAGCTCCGCTCCCAGCATGCGCCGCGCCGGCTCCCGCAGCGCATCGAGCGTCGCCACTCCCTGTCCCCAGCGCCGCTCCTGGAGGTAGAGCTTGAGCCGGGGGGCTGCGCCGGGGGCGTCGAAGCCCACGCTGAGCTGCAGGCTCCCGTCCATCTCCTCCGCGAAGCGCTTGGCTGCGGCGAAGGCCCCCAGGTCCGCGGGCAAGTCCGCCGCCAGCTCCTCCGCCACCCGCCACAGCGAGCGCCCCTCCCACCGGTCGCTGCACGTGAAGCCCCACGCCGCCGCTCCGCGTCCGCGGGTCAGGTACCCGTCGTACTTGAGGCCGTTGGACGCGTCCGGCACTGCGGCGGGGACGGCCCCTCGCCGCGCCAGCGTCGCGCGGAGGACGGCAGCGCCGGGGAACGCGTCCGGGCCGCCGCTCGCCTCGATCAGGGCGTCGAAGAGCCGCAGAGATGCTGCCCGGTGCGCCCGCGGTGACGGCAGCGCCGGCGTTCGTCCCCTCACCGACCGAACCGGCGCTCGGTCGCGGCGAAGCGCGCCAGGTCCTCCCGGAGTCGCTCGGGGGAGTAGTCCGGCCAGACGACGTCGGGAAAGGCCAGCTGAGCTTCGGCGAGCTGCCAGAGCAGGAATCCCGCGGAGAAGTGCGGCTCGCCGCCGGTGCGCACCAGCAGGTCCACCGGAGGCAGCCCACCCGTCCACAGCGCCGCCTCGAACGCCGCCCGGTCCTCGGGGCCCGTCCGCGCCGCCGCCAGGATCTCCTCGGTCCCGTCGTAGGCCATGAGGAGCACCAGCGTGCGCTCCCCGTCGACCGGCATGGCGTCCACGACCTCGATCAACGACGGGCACAGCTCCCGCCAGCGCCCCACCGCCTCGAAGCGCGCGTCCATCCGCCGGCACAGCTCGACTCCGTCCCCGCCGAGCCACTCGCGCAGGACCCCCACGATCCCCGCGATCTCCGCAGGGTCCCGCCGGGTCAGGTTCGCCGGCGACCCCCACCAGAAGCTGAACGTCTCCACGCCAGCCGCGAACGCCGCCTCGGCCACGCGCCCCACGTTCGCGATGCCCGCGCGGTGGCCCTCCGTCGGCCCCAGCCCCCGCGTCCGCGCCCACCGTCGGTTGCCGTCGGGGACCACCGCCACGTGCTGCGGCGCGCTCAGGACGCCCCCCGCAGCGCCGCGCTCACCGCCTCGACCGCCCGTCGCACGGCCGCCTCCTCGGCGCCGTCCCCCACCCGGAACGACACCTTCGGCCCGCTCGCGCGCGCCTCGAGCACCACGCCGAGCTCAGCGTCGCCGCTGCGCAGGGTCACGACCACCTCCCGCTCCGAGGCCGAGCGGACGCCGTCCACGCTCCATCCGCCGTGGGTTCCGCCACGCTCCAGGCGCTTCGCGAGACGCACGACCCGGACCAGCTGGCGGTCAGGAGCTCCGCGCTCCGTCTTCGTCCCCCGCCCCGGCCGCCACCCCGTGGTCAGCCAGCGGCGCACCCGCGGGTCCAGCCCGTCGACATCGGCCTGCGACACCGCCCGCAGCTCGTCCGTGCCATGGACCGACGCATACAGCGCCGGCACTCCCCGACACTCCGCGGTGAATGCGCAGTCGGCGCACCCCTCCGTCTTCACCTTGTCCGCCGCCTGGTAGTCGTACTTGTTCCAGATACGTCCGAGGCGGCCGCCGTCGTCCGTGGTGACGGTCAGGGTGTCCTCGCCGCCGTGGGCGATGCGGTGGGCATGTCGGGGCAGCACGCAGAAGGGCAGGTTCCCGACGTTCACCTCGAAGTCGTGGTCCCAAGCGTCGAAGGCGTCGAGCATCTCCCCCAGCGGCCCCGCCATGTCCGTGTACCGCGCCAGCATGTGGCGCATCTCCGCCTCGGTGCGCACCCCGGTGCTGCCGGGGCGGACCATGTCGAGGTGGAGCTGGCGTATGCCGGTGCGTCGCACGAGGTCCACGTAGTCGGGCGCGGAGCGGTAGCTGTCCTCGTTGATGCAGGCGTTGGCTGTGAGATCGTGGCCCCGCTCCCCCAGCCAGGCGAGCCCCTGCTCGATCTTCGCGAACGCGCCGTCCCGCCCGACGACCCTGTCGTGCGCCTCGGCGTTGCCCCCCTGGATCGACACCCGCCACGTGAACCGCCCCAGGGACGTCACCCGCTCCAGGAACCGCGGCTCGCGACCCCGGACGAGGTTCGTGAAGATGATGATCTCGGAGAAGCCGAGCTCGACCGCCCGGGTCAACGCCGGTAGGAAGCTCGGCTGGATGGTCGGCTCGCCCCCGAGGAAGGTCACTCGGTCCACGCCGCGCGCCCGCGCCTCCTCGAGCACCCCGACGATGGACTCCAGCGGGATCCGCTTCGCCAGGCGCTGCTGGGTGAGCTGCCCGCTCACGCAGAACAGGCACACGTTGTTGCACATGTGCCCGAGCTGCACCTCGATCTGCTGCCCGTCGCCCTTGGCGGACACGGCGATGGCCTCGCGTAGATCGCGGGCGTCGTGAGCTCGGGCGAGGACGAGCGCCGAGGACGGCGCCTTGAGCGTGTCCAGCTCGGTCAGCGGGTCACCGTCAGGCGGTAGCTGCCGCACGTCTCACCAGACGTCTTGCGGCCGACGCGGATGTAGACGGTGCTTGGCCACGCGACGTTGTTCGTGTTCCAGCCGCCGCTGGGGTCGGCGTCGTCCGCGAAGGACCACAGGGTGCGGTCCGAGCACTGGTAGCCCGCGCTGCAGCTGTAGCGGATGGCGAACTCGTAGTGGTTGCCGTCGTTCTGGGAGAACGCGATCGTCGGCGTGCCCGCTCCGGGCCGTCCGCTCTGGGGGAACTGGACGCGGTACCAGTCGTATCCCGCCGAGGGCGCCGGGATGTTCGCCACGTTCGACTGGGTCAGACCGCCGCTGCCGACGCTGCCGAGGTTGATGTAGTTCCCGCAGGAGCCGGCGCTGGTGACGATGTCCGAGCACTCGCAACCGTTGGAGTAGACCCCGTCAACGTCGTAGAGGTTCCCGCTGCACTGGGTGATGACGCAGGCGGCGTTGGGGCACGACGTGTTCGTCACCCCCGAGGTCGCCGGGCACATGTCGAGGCCCGCGTCGTCGTCGGGGGTGCCGGTGCAGCTCTCGTCGATGCCGTTGCAGGTCTCGGGGGCGCCCGGATAGATGAAGGGGTTCGCGTCGTTGCAGTCCGCGGGGTTGCAGCCCAGTCCGTCGCCGAACTGGTCGCCGTCGCCGTCCGTGTCCAGGCAGGGGCAGATGGCGTCTGCGCCGTCGCAGTTCTGGTCGAAGCCGTCCTCGCACGGGTCGGCGGCTGCGGGGGAGTAGGCGGGGTCGCTGTCGTTGCAGTCGACCCAGGTGCAGGACGCGTCGGTGCCGTACCCGTCGTTGTCCCCATCGCTGAAGTAGCAGGCGCAGCTGTCGTTCACACCGCCCGGCGTCCCGAAGTCGCTCCCGGGGGAGACGATCGGATTGCTGCTTCCGCACCAGTTGGATGCGTTGTCGTTCGCCGCGGGGTCCGGGTCCCCGAGGCCGGGGTCGAGGGCGAGGGCCCGGCCGTTCACCGACGGCGAGTACTGGGTGAGGTCGTAGTTGAACCGGTCGATCTCGACCCCGTCGAAGGACAGGACGATCTGGTCGGTCGTGTCCCCGAGGACGAAGCCGCTGTACTCGTAGGTGCTGAACACGCCGCCGTTCGAGCCGAAGTCGCCGTTGCGGGTCAGGACGACGCGGGCGCCGGGGGGCACCACGATGTCCGCGTTGATGATGTGCGAGTCGCCGCCGTCGTCGTGGAGCTCGAAGCCGTTCAGGCTCATGGTCGAGCCGCTGTTGTTGTACAGCTCGACCCACTCGCCCGCGGGGTCCGTCACGGCGGAGGGGTCGGGCATGAACTCCGAGAACACGAAGTCGCCCGGGTCCGGGAGCACGGTCGTGGACGCAGTGGCCGGAACCCCCACGTCTTCGAGGTCGTCACCGGCGACGGAGCACTCCCACTCATCGCCGAGGCTCGTCGCGGCGGCCGGGATGGTCCACTGGCCGTCGTACGCCGGGTCGTACACGCCGTCGACGCTCCAGGTCACGACGTAGACGAAGGGGTCGCCGTCGATGTCCGACGAGTCGATGTCGACGGCGCAGGTGATGTCGTCGTCCGTGTCGGCCTGGGTCGCGGGCGTGATGCTGATCGTCGGGCTCGTGGGTGCCGCGTTGCTGATGGTGATCACGTTGGACAGCACCGGCGTGCCGACCCCGATCCCGTCGTTGGGGGTCAGCTCACACTGGACCGTTTGGTCCCGGTCGAACCAGAGCCCGTCGAGCGTCGGCGTGGTCAACCCGGCGACGAGCGTCGAGTCGACGAGCCAGGCGTAGTCGTACCCCTCGGGGTCCCCGTCGAGGTCGATCCAGTTCACGCCCGAGCAGGTCAGCGTGCTGTCCTCGAAGGCGACCGCGGGCCCGAGGACCGCCGAGTCGACGGTGGGCAGCTGGTTGCCGATGATGACGGTGTCTTCACCCGGCAGGGAGTCCAGAGCGCCGTCGTTGGCCGTGACCTGGCAGGTCCACTCCTCGCCCGCGGCGGTCTCGGTCGCCGGCAGCACGGAGCTGCTGATGAGCGCCTGCACCCCCGACCGGAACCACTTGTACGTGTAGGTGATGGGGTTGCCGTCCGGGTCCGCCGAGCCGACGGTGATCAGGCAGCTCAGATCGTCCGTGGACAGCGGGTTCGCGGGGTTGATCGCCACCTCGGGCGCGTTCGGCGGCAAGTCGTCGGCGATGACGGTGAACAGGACTTGCGCCTCGCGGAAGAGGCCGCCCGGGTCCGTCACCCGCACCGTGACCGTGTGCTCGTTGACGCTGAGGTCGTCCCGGCTGAAGGTCATGAGGCCGGAGCTCAGGGGCGGGTCGTTGTTCAGGAGACCGTCACGGTCGCTGTACCACTCGACGTCGAGCTCCTGGACGTCCACGTCCGTCGCGGTGGCCACGAACGTGATCGACTCGCCCTCGATCCACTCCGAGCTCACCGCGGGCTGGGTGATCACCACGTCCGGGGGCTGGTTCACGGCGCGGATCTCGACCGGCAGGCCCACCTCGTCCGTGGCGCCCCGGGTGTCCTCGACGCGTGCGGTGATCTGGTAGCGCCCGGGCTCCAGTCCGCCCACCAGCTTGCTGGAGCGGCCGGCGTCGTCCGGGGTGGTGTCCCCCAGATCGAACTGGATGCCGCCCTGGTCCACACGCTCGGCGATCCAGTGGACGACGAGCTCGGTCGCGAGATCCTCTGCGTCGTCGACGGTGACCTCGAAGGTCAGCGTGGAGTCGACCTCCACGGGCAGCGGATTCCCGTCGGGGTCCGGGTCGGGCGCCTGGAGCGTGATCTGCGGGGGCTGGTTGACCGTCTGCACCGGCTGGGGCTCGGGACAGGCGGACGTGGCCATCACGAAGACGGCGAGGAGAGTCCAGGTGCGCGTGGCAGGCATGTGACCCACTTTCATGCGTCGCAGCCTAACCGGCCGCAATCACCGGGCCAAGGGCGTTGAGGGTTCGGTCGGTTAGACTTCCCGCGTGCGTTTCCGACTCCCCGTCCGGCTCCCGCTCCTCGTCGCCACCTTCGCGGGGGGTCTGCTCACGGGCGCCGCGCTCACGGCTGCGGCCGACGGCGAGCCGTACCAGCGCCTGCGGGTGTTCGCCGAGGCCCTGTCCCTGATCGAGTCCCGGTACGTCGACGAGCGCTCGTCGGACGCCCTCCTCTACGACGCCATCGGCGGGCTCACCCAGGGCCTCGACGACCACTCGGTGTTCATGGACCCGGAGCGATACCGGGAGACGCGCGAGCAGACCTCGGGGGAGTACTTCGGGGTGGGGATCTCCGTGGACACCCGGGAGGACGGGATCCACGTCGTGGAGCCGATTCAGGGCTCGCCGGCGGAGGAGGCGGGGGTCCTGCCGGGCGACCGGATCGTGGGCGTGGACGGGGTCCGCTTCGAGGCCGCCGGGACCGACGCGCTTCTGGCGAAGATCAAGGGACGGCGCGGCACCATCGTGGTCCTCACGGTCCTGCGGGGCGAGGACGAGCTCGACCTGCCGGTCCGGCGCGACCAGGTGCGCACCAGCTCGGTGGACTCGCGGCTCCTCGCGCCCGGCTACGGGTGGGCGCGGCTGTCCCGCTTCCAGCGCCGCACCGCCGACGAGCTCCGTCGCGCCCTGACCGAGCTCAAGGAGGAGAACGGTGGCCCGCTCACCGGCCTCGTCCTGGACCTGCGCGGCAACCCGGGCGGCTACCTGAACCAGGCGGTCGCCGTCGCCGACCTCTGGCTGGACGACGGGATCATCGTCACCACAGTCGGCCGCGAGCGCCCCGAGCCCGCCGGCCGGGCCCGCGCCGGGGGGACGGATCGGGACCTCTCCCTCGTCGTCCTCGTGGATGGCGGATCGGCCTCAGCGGCCGAGATCGTCGCCGGCGCTCTCCAGGACCACGCCCGCGCGAAGCTCGTGGGCTACACGACCTGGGGCAAGGGCTCCGTGCAGCAGTTCTTCGACCTGCCCGACGGCTCGGCGCTCAAGCTGACGACCGCCCGGTACTACACCCCCAGCGGGCGCTCCATCCACGGCTCGGGGATCCGTCCCGACGTCCTCCTCGGCGAGCGCGGCGCCTCGACCCCCGACTTCGACGTGGACGCGCTCCTCGCGGCGCAGCCCGTCGCGCCCGACTGGACGTCCGCGGACCCCGAGCTGCGGGTCGCCCTCGGGCTCCTGCGCGACGAGTCCATCGCCGGCGCGGTGGACGTCGCGCGCTCGGTCGCGAGCGCCCCGGACGAGGAGTCCGCCCCGCAGTGAGCGGCTCGCCCGTCCGCCGCGCCGTCGGGCTGTTCGTGCTCGTCGGCGTCTCTGCTGCGTTCCTGGGACTCGGGGGCAAGACCCTGGTGCCGTGGCTCTGGGTGCGCCTGTTCCCCACGCCCCCCGCGCCGGTGGCCGACCCGTCCACGGGTCCTGCGCTCGCCGCCGTGCAGACCGCGCTGGACCAGACGGTGGTGGCGGCGGGGGGTGAGCTCCCTCCCCGGCCCGGCTCGGGCGAGGCCGCGGTGGTTCCACTCCCGAAGGGTCTCTCCCCCCGCGACCTCGAGCAGCGCCTGCGGGAAGACCCCCGCCTGGAAGGGGCCGACGTGTACGTCACCCGCGCGGACGCGCTGCTCTGGACGCTGCGCGTGTTCGCGGGGCCGACGCTGATCCTGCGCCGCGAGCTGCGTCCCTGGCTGCCGGCGTCGCCGCCGCACCCGCCCGGGAACCCTCCCGAGCTCGCCGTGCTCGTCGATCTCCGCGCCCACCCCGACGGTGCCGACGACCTGCGCTGGGCCTCGCCGTTCGGCGTCGTGTTGGAGCCCTTCGCTCCGGCCACGCTGCGTCTCGCCGAGGAGGCCGCGAAGCGGAGCCGCAGCGTCGTGGTGGGGCTGCGGACGGACGAGCCCGTGGCCGACCAGCTCCAGGCCGTGCCCCACGCGAGCGCCGCGCTCGTGGAGGCGCCCTTCGAGGACGGGCTCCTCGGACCGGTGGGCGAGGCGCTGATGACGCTCGTGGATGCCTGCCCGCGGGGCTGCGTGGACGTAGCCGCGGCGCAGGCGGCGAAGGTCCCGGTGCTGCGGGTGGCGACGACGCTGGCTCGCGAAGACGGGCCCGGGGTGGACGCCGAACACGCGCTGGCGCGGAACCTCGCGGTGCAGTGGGGCTACGGGCTCGTGGTGACGCCCGGGACGAAGGAGGGGCGGGCCCGGGCGGCCGACCTCATCGAAGCGGCCAAGGACGACGGGCTGCCGGTGGTGTTCGTCGAAGAAGCCGGCCGGATGCACGGGCTCGCTCCGCTGCCGGGAGGGTAAGGCCTCGGCTGGCCGCAGCAGGGCTCAGCGCGGGCGCGTCAGCCCCGGCGGGACCTTGAGCCAGTCCATTGGCTCCTGCGGCACGCGGTCCTTGCGCACCTCGAAGTGAAGCATGGGCCCATCCAGTGACCCCGTGTCCCCCACCGTCCCGATCGTGCTCCCCGAGTCGACCCACTCGCCCGCCTGCACCGTGAACTCCCGCGCGTGCCCATAGACGGTGTGCCAGCCGCCGTCGTGGTCGACGATGCAGACGTTGCCGAACCCGCGGATCCACAGGACGCGCGAGACCTCCCCCCCGTGCACCACGCGGATCGGATCCCCCTCCTTGGCCGCGATCCCGAGACCGCGCCCTGACCGCCGCAGGTCGCCGAGCGCCGGCATGGGCAGGAACCCCTTGCTCCGCTCGAAGGGCGCGGTGGGCTTCAGCTCCTCGGTGGGCAGGGTCGGGGCCGCCTCGGCCGACAGATCCATGTCCACGATGGCCGGCGCGGCCTCGGAGACGATCTCCCGCTTGTTCACCTCTACGTCCGCCCGCTCCTCGTCGGAGAGCCACACGCGCTCGACCCGCGGCTTCTGGACTCGAACGACCACGGGGGAGGGGTCCATCCCGTCGTCGATCCGGGTGGGCGGAGTCCAGTCCCGGGAGCCCCCGGCCGCCTCCCGCGCCGCCAGCGCCGTCTCCCGGCGCGCGGCCGCTTCTCCCGCGGCCAACAGCAGCCGGTCCCGCTCGGCGTCGAGCTCGGCTGCCTGCGCGCTCGCCGTCGTCAGCTCGTCCTGCCACTGCGCGATGGTGTCCCGGTCGGAGCGCACGATCCACCAGAGGTAGCGGGCCGAACGGAGCAGCTCGTGGGGGGAGTCGGCGGAGAAGAGGAGCGGAAGGAAGCCCCGGTGCCGGAGGCGGTACATCACCCGCAGTCGCACGGACATGCGCCGTCGTCGCTCGTCCGCGCTCATCTCCGCCGCGATGCGGTCCGCGTCGAGGGCGCTCAGGCGGCCGTCGAGGTCACGGATCCGCGTCGTGCTCGCCCGCAGGTCCGCCTCGGCCTTGAGCAGCTGGGTGTCGATGGAGTCGTCCGCCGCCGACGGCGCCGCCGCCAGGGACAGGCCGAGGACCAGTGCGGCGCGGAGTGCCCTCACGCCACCTCCTCGGGCGCGGTGCGCAGGACGGACGCCAGCGCCCCCACGAGCCCGACGACCGTCCCGGCGATGCAGAGCAGGCCCATCGCCGAGGGAGCGAGGAACCGCAGGACTTCCGGGCCGAGCAGCAGTCCCAGGGAGGACTGGAGCGCGAGGAACGCCCACCGGTGCAGCGCGAAGAGGAAGACGAGGGACAGCACGCCGCCCACGCAGCCCAGCAGCGCGCCCTCCACCACGAACGGGGACCACGCGAACGTCCGCGTCCCGCCCACGAGGCTGATGATCTGGAGCTCCTCGCGCCGGGCGTGCACCGCGAGGCGGACGGTGTTGTGGACGATGAACACGCCGGCGGCGAGGAGCAGGAACCCCAGCACGACCGTGCTCAGCCGCAGCAGGGCCACGAAGGTGTGGAAGCGTTCGACCCACTCCTGGGACCAGTCGAGGTCCTCGAACTCGGGGCGCCGGAGGCGCAGGGCGATGGCTTCGACCTGCTCCGGGCGCTGGTGGGCGGGGGCGAGCCGCACCTCGAGTGATGCGGGGAGCGGGTTGCCGTCGAGGTCGGCGAGGATCCGGTCCATCCCGTCGATGGCGTCGGCGAAGAGCGCGAGGGCCTCTTCGGCGGAGACGTACTCCACGCCCGCGACTTCGGGCATCGCCTCGAGCTCGGCCTTGAGCTCGAAGATCCGCTCGTCGTCGAGGTCGGGACGGAGGTAGCAGGAGATCTGGACGTCCTTGCCCCACCGGTCGAGGACGGAGGACAGGTTCGACGCGACGAGGGAGAACGCGCCGGTGAGCGTGAGCACGACGGCGACCGCCGCGACCGTCGCCACCGCGAGCAGCCGGTGCTCCCCGATCCCCAACAGGGCCCGGCGCAGGGCACGCATCAGGGGTCCTCCTTGTCCGGGGCGTCGGAGATCGTCTCCTCCTCCGGGGTCTCGTCCGGGGTCTCTTCTTCCTCGGGGGCCGCTTCCTCCTCGGGGGCCGTTTCCTCCTCGGGGGCCGTTTCCTCCTCGGGGGCCGCTTCC